>Ga0209407_1000137_pt1 | contig 104497 bp, 81 predicted proteins | sample AD_JPNHG3_MetaG_FD_184410 | JGI IMG/M metagenome (GOLD analysis project Ga0209407, IMG submission 184410) | Active sludge microbial communities of municipal wastewater-treating anaerobic digesters from Japan - AD_JPNHG3_MetaG (SPAdes) (version 2) | ecosystem: Engineered > Bioreactor > Anaerobic... | reverse complement strand
TATCGCCTCCGAAGCCGACACTTTTTTTATAAAATTCAGGGGTTGACGGTTTTCGCCCCCCCCCGCATAATAGGTGCCAATCATGGGAACCGGTGTGTTTCCGGTCTGCCCTATGGGATGGTAGTGGAAAAGAACAAGCTTCTTACTGTGTTCATGGCGGGGCTGGCTCTGGGCGTGCCGGCGGAAGAGGTGCGCGTTGACTTCGCACGCGAAACGGGGGCGGTGCTGCCGCTGCATGGCGTCAACAACGCACCGATGGAACACTGGGGCAAGCAGCGGGCTTTCGAGGCGGCGGGCATTCCGTTCTGCCGGACCCACGACACGGCGGGGTACTATGGCGGTGCGCACTACATCGACATCCCGAATGTGTTCCCGAACTTTGACGCGGACGAGACGCGGGAGGAGAGCTACGACTTCGCGCTGACGGACGCTTGGCTTTCGACGGTCGTCAATGCCGGCACCGAGCCGTTTTACCGTCTGGGCGTCACGATCGAGGGCGGTCGCCGCAAGATCAAAGCCTACCACATCTTCCCGCCGAAAGATTATGCCAAGTGGGCCCGCATCTGCGAGCGCGTGATCCGTCACTACACGGAAGGCTGGGCCAACGGCAAGAAGTGGAAGATGCGTTACTGGGAGATCTGGAACGAGCCGGACAATCCGGACATGTGGCAGGGCACGATGGAGCAGTTCTTCGAACTCTACCGCGTGGCGTCCACGCATCTCAAGACCTGCTTCCCGCACCTCAGAATCGGCGGCTATGCGAGCTGCGGGTTCATGGAACTGGACGGGCCGATCAATCCGCTCTACGCCAACGGCAGCTACCTCACCTGGTTCAAGAGCTTCATCGACTACGTGAATGCGCCCGGGACGAAAAGTCCGCTCGACTTTTTCTCCTGGCACATCTACACCGATGACCCCGAGCAGGTCGCAAAGTACGCGCGCTACTGCCGTGAATACCTCGATTCGCACGGTCTCGGGTCGACCGAGGCGATTCTGAACGAGTGGAACTTCATCAACCACAAGAAGTACGGGCGCGAGGAGTTCGAACTGCTGAAGGAAATGCCGGGCGCGGCGTTCGTGGCATCCGTCTTCTGCCTTCTCCAGCGAGACCGTACGGTCGCCAGTACGATGTACTACGATGCGCTCCCCACCCGCAGCTACTGCGGGCTGTTCTACTTCCCGTCGTTGAAGACGACGCCATGCTATGAAGCTTTCAGGATGTACAATGCGCTTTTCAGGCTCGGCGCGGCGGTGCAGGTGGATTTCCCCGGGACAGGTGTCTATGCGTGCGCGGCCAAAGGGAAGGGGGGCCGCGCGGCGGTGTTGCTGGTCAACAACCGACCTCAGTCGGTTTCCATAACCCCGGTTTTCGCAGGCGCGGCTGATGCGCCCTGGCGCGTCACGCGACTGGACAGTATTCATCCGAAAACAGCTTCTGGCGGATCTTGGGGGCCGGGAACGTCGCTGGAGCTGCCGTCGCTCTCGCTCGTTCTTCTGGAACAGGGGGCAGGTCGCTGAAGCCCCCTCCTTCCCCCGATCTTTGGCGGCCTTCCGACGCTTGGCTTCGCTAACGTCGATCTGTCGTTCGGCGTTTCATGGCGCGTGATCCAGAGGAGCTGAGAAGGTAGCTTTGGCTTTTGTGTCGTAGGAACCTTACTAGGATGACTCAGATGAAACAACAGGGGATGAGGGCGGCCTGTGTTGCGGCGCTGGTTGCGGCGCCGGCTTTTCTGGCGGGCGCTGAGGCGGTGACGCTGGCGGGCAAGGGCGCGCAAATTGTTCTGGACGGCGGCGGCGGGGGCGTGGCGTCGCTCAAGACGCCTGACGGCGTGGAGCTGGCGGCGGTGGACAAGGCCCCGCAGCGGCTGTTCTCGCTGACGGTCTCGCGCCAGGCGGAGCCGCCGGGCGAGACGCTCACGGTCGAGAGCTGGGCCGCACGCGCGTTCAGCATGGCGCGGACCTCGGACTCTGCGGCGACGCTGACCTATTCCGATTTCTCAAACGGCGTGGAGCGCGTGACCTGCTCGGTCAGCGCGGATCCGGACGGACTGGACCTGCGCTGGCGTATCGAGGTGGTCATGCGCGACGGATGGGTGCTGGAGAACGTCAGCTACCCCCAGATCACCCTGGACGCGTCGCTGGGCGCGGCGGCCGATGACGACGCGCTGGTGGTGGGCTCTTCCAAGGGCGGCGTGATCCGCAAGCCGGGGTCATGGAAAAAAGGGCAGAACCTGACCGTCAGCCAGCCCGGCAGCATGTCGGCCCAGTTCGGCTGCTATTATGACGCCCGGGCCGGCTTTTACACCGCGGCCTATGACGACAAGGGGTATCCCAAGAGCCTGGTCGTGACGCGCACCGGCGCGGGCGTGGAGTTCGCCTGGTCACGCCCGTGCTTCGCGGCCGGCACCGAAAGCCAAGCATACGACGTCGCGGTCTCGACCTTCACGGGGCCGTACGGCGCGCCGGCGGACTGGCGGGACGCGGCCGACCGTTACCGCGCATGGGCCTGGACGCGGCATTGGTGCGCCAAGACGTTCACGCAGCGCGACGATCTGCCGGCCTGGCTCAAGGACGCGCCGGCCATGGTGCGTTTCGGCCGCAACTGGCTGTCGGATCCCGACAGCATCGAACGCTGGCTCACCGGGTTCTGGCAGAAGCACTTCCCCAAGGCCCCGTTGATCACGGCGTACTGGGGCTGGGAGAAGCGCGGCTTTTGGGTCTCCGACTATTTCCCGGTCTATCCCTCGGACGAACAGTTCTCCCGGCTGGTGGCCCGGACGCGCGAGCTCGGCTGCCACGCCTTCCCCTGGCCGTCTGGCTACCACTGGACGCTGACGTACAACAAGCGCGCCGACGGCAGTTTCGAGTGGGACGACCGCGAGCGTTTTGACAAGCTCGGGCGCAAACATGCCGTGCACAACCGCGACGGCCAAATGTATCTGCGCACGCCCGGCTGGCTGCAGGGCGGCGACACCGCCTGCCTGTGCGGCGGCGACCCCTGGGCGCGCCGCTGGTGGAACGAGGACATCTGCGCGCCGCTGGCCCGGCTCGGCTGCGAGCTTATTCAGGTGGACCAGGTGGTGGGCGCAAGCTGGCCAACCTGTTACGCGGACTGGCACGGGCACCCCAGAGGCCGCGGCCGCTGGATGACCGAGGCTTTCGCCGAACAACTGGTCGGTATGCGCGAGGCCATGCGCAAGACCGAGCCTGACGCGGTCGTCTGCATCGAAGAGCCCAACGAGTGGTTCAACCACCTGATGGGCCTGCAGGATTACCGCGACTGCGAGCGGAAGGGCGAGTGGGCCTCGGTGTTCAACTATATCTACCACGAATACCTGCCGCCGTTCCAGAGCAACCCGCGCCGCGGCAACCGCGTGTGGGACGCGCACTGTCTGGCCGACGGCCAGATGCCCCACATGGTGCCGTCCGGCAAGGATTTCCAAGAGGTGATGCTCGCCAACGGCGGGTTTGACGGCCTGACGGCCGACGGGAAGTTCTTCCTCGGCTGGGAAAAACTGAGCGGATACCAGAAAACGGCTTTTAACGGCGCGGCTTTTATCGACACTGAAGAGAAGCATAGCGGTGTCGCCAGTCTGCGGCTGGAGAACAAAACGGCCGGCGACATTGTGCAGGTCTCGCAGAATGTGGCGGCGGAAGCCGAGAGCTTCGGCGGCGGGCGCAGATACCGGCTGAGCGCCTGGCTCAAGACCGGCAAGCTGGCGCGGCCGAACGGGATCAACTTCGGCGTGTTCGCGCCCGGACTCAAACCAACCGGACAGGGCGGCCAGCTCAAGTTCCCCGCGCCCGGCAGCGGCTGGCAGCGGGTCGCGGCCGACTTCACGATGCCGGAGGGCGCGGAGATGCTGCGCGTCATGTGCCATGCGTCGGGTGAGGCGGTCGTCTGGGTCGACGAGATGCGGCTGGAAGAGGTGCTGGCCGACGGCGGCGTGAAAGAGGTCGTGTCGGCCGGCTTCAACTCGGACGCGCGTTTCATGCGGCGCTGGATCGAGCTGTATCACGGCGAGGGGCGTCCCTGGCTGGCCCACGGTCGGCTGATGCGGCAGCCCGCGCTGGAATGCGCCAAAATCGAGTACGACGACCGGCAGATCCCTGCGGTCTTTCACAACGCTTTCCGCGCCGCGGACGGGCGCGAGGCGGTGGTGCTGGCCAACGCCACGCGCAAACCGCAGGCGGTGACGCTGACGTGGGGCGGCCGCAGCCTGCCCATGACCGTGGCGGCGCACGACGCCGTGCTGGTCAAACGCTGAAGGCCTGGCGCGTGGACGTTTGAGAAAGGCGCGCAGCGATGAACATCACAAACACGTGTGTCAATGTGCATAAGTCCTGTGAAGTGATGGCGATCAATCAGGAGTAAAAGATTATGAAAAAGGCAGAAGTAATTCGGGTTGAAAAAACGATGGTGATGACATTTTTGCGGATGTTGATCGGCTGGCATTTCCTGTACGAAGGAATCTGGAAGCTGATCCAGCCCGGCGGCTGGTCTTCGGTCGGCTATCTGCGCATGAGTTCATGGTTTGCCGCGCCGATGTTCAAGATGATCGCCGATACGCCTTGGCTGCTGAAGACCGTGGATCTGATGAACATGTGGGGCTTGACGTTGATCGGTCTGGCATTGATTGTCGGCGTGATGGTGAGGCCGGCTGCGGCGGCCGGCATTCTGCTGTTGGCTTTTTACTACGTGGCGCAGCCGCCGTTCCTGGCAGCTTCGTCCGAGGGCCACTTCCTCTTCATCGACCGTAACGTTATCGAGGCGGTGGCGTTGCTGGCCGTCATGTGGGTGCCTTCGTACGGGCTCGGCGCCTGCCTGGCCGCCTTGCCGCGTGTCTGCTTTAAGCGCAGCTTGCGCAAATCGACGGATGAGGCGCGGGATGAACCGGTCGTCTCCGCCGCCCGCCGCGAATTGTTGATGAGCCTCAGCTCGCTGCCGGTGCTGGGTGCCTTCAGCTACGCTTTTTTTCGCAAACACGGCCGCGTGTGGGAACGCGAGAACCTGCTGGCCCAGCCGGATGCCGTGACCGGTGCGACTGTCAAGGGCTTTACGTTTGCGGACATCAAAGACCTAAAGAAGCCCATCGATCAATACGGAACAATCGGATCGCTCAAATTGAGCCGTATGATTCTGGGCGGTAACCTGATCGGCGGATGGGCGCATGCGCGCGACCTGCTCTACACCGACAAGCTGGTCAAAGCGTACCATGAGGACTGGCGCGTGTTCCGTACGTTCAAAATGGCCGAGGCGTGCGGAATCAATTCGATTGTGACGAACCCGGCGCTGATGCGGGTGATCAATGACTACTGGCGGAAAGAGGGAGGCAAGATTCAATTCATCTCGGACTGCGGCCACAAAGAAGGTCTGATCCGCGGCGCTCAAGTGTCGGTTGAGCAGGGAGCCTCGGCGGTGTACACGCACGGCGGACACTCCGACAGCATGGCCAAGAACGGCGATTACAAAAAGTTCGCGCAGATTCTGGAAGGCATGCGCAAGCTCGGGGTGCCGGTCGGCATCGGTGCGCACAACCTTGCGACGATCAAGTTTTGTGTCGAGCATGATCTGGTGCCCGATTTCTGGATGAAGACGCTGCACCAGTTGAACTATTGGTCAGCCCGTCCGAACGATCCGCAGCACGACAATATCTTCTGTACGAATCCGGAAGAAACCGTGGCGTTTATGGAAAAGTTGGAGCAGCCGTGGATCGCGTTCAAAATTCTGGCGGCCGGCGCACTTCACCCCAAAGATGCGTTTCCTTTCGCTTTAAAGAGCGGGGCGGACTTCATTTGTGTCGGCACGTATGATTTCCAGCTCATCGAGAATGTGAATCTGTTGACAAGCATTCTGGATCAGCCGATTGAGCGCAAGCGTCCTTGGCGCGCGTGATTACACTGTCGGTTTGAACGGTGTGTCACGTCTTCGGAAGCGTAGCTTCGCCAACAGTCGCTATATCAAGGAGTTGTCGGTTTTTGTTCTGTGTTTTTTGACCTTCGATGGCGGAACTGCGCCCCGTTTATGTGGCGTGTGGGAGATGTCCATCGGTATCGGGGGCGCATGGCAGTTCTGTTGGTGGTTCCCTCTCGTAATCTCCAAGGTATTAAAACTCCTAACTCCTAACTCCTCTTTCGGGGGCGGATTCAACAAAGTTGAATCGCACCCGATGAGTGCCGCTTGCCGGATTTCGCCTTGCCAACCGAGGCGCAGTGTGAGTTACTTTGTCGTGCCTTGACAACGACGGTGTTCAACGATGGTAAAGAAGGGTCTCCCAACGCCAATGAATAAGCGCATACAGAATTTACTCGCTAAAACGACGTCGGTCTGTGCGGCTCTGGCCACCGCCGCTGTTTTCGCTGAGGAGGCCGGCACAGGGGGCGCGGATCTCGCGCGGGGGTTCGCCGCGCCTCCCGCCTCTGCGAGATCGCAGGTGTGGTGGCACTGGATGGCCGGAAACGTCACGCGGGAAGGCATCAAAGCCGACCTCGAGGCGATGGCGGAGGTTGGCATCGGCGGCGCAATCCTTTTCGACGTCGGCGGTATGCGTTGGGGCGTGCCCGAAGGTACGCTCGCGTTCAACTCGCCCGAGTGGTACGAGACGGTGAAGTTCGCCGCAGAGGAGGCCAATCGGCTGGGGCTCGAGCTTGGCATCGCGAACTGCAGTGGCTGGGCGAACTCCGGCGGGCCGTGGAACACGCCCGAATACGCGATGAAGCGAGTTGTCTTCACGCAAACAGAGATCAAGGGCGGCACACGGGTCTCCGTTACACTCCCGCAGCCGGATGATCCGGTCGGGTTCTACCGTGACATCGCCGTACTCGCCTACCCGACGCCGGCGGCACGCCATTCGGTCTCGGACTGGAGATACAAAACCTTCTCTTACCCCGGTCGCAAATACACGCATCCCGACACGAACGACGCGCCCGCCAATGCGGTCGTGCAGAAACGCGCGGTGGTCGAACTGACGAAGCAAGCCGCAGACGGCACGCTCACATGGGATGCCCCCGCAGGCCAATGGACCGTGTTGCGCATCGGGTACTCGGCGCTCAAGTGCATGAATGGACCGAGCACCAAACACGGAAAGGGCCTCGAGTGCGACAAGCTCTCCAAGGAGGCGCTCCGCATCCACTGGGCGAACTACGTGGGCAAGACGGTTGCTGCGCTCGGGCCGCTCGCGGGCACTAATGCCGTGCTCAAGACGGTTCTAAACGACAGTTACGAAGTGGGCACACAGAACTGGACGCGCGACTTTGAGAAGGCGTTCGCAAAAAGAAACGGCTACGACATCACGCCGTGGTTGCCGACGCTGGCCGGACGCGTGGTGGAGTCCGTCGCCGCGACCGAAGCGTTCTACCGTGACTTCCGTCTCACGATCACCGAGATGTTCGCTGAAAATTACGCGGGTGAGATGCGCCGCTTGGCGCATGCGAGCGGACTGCAGCTCGCGATCGAGCCCTACGGCGAGATTCCGTCCGACGACCTGCTCTACGGCGAGCAGGCCGACATCCCGATGGCGGAGTTCTGGGCCAAGCTCGACAGCCCGCACTGGGTGCGGCAGGCGGCATCCATCGCGCACGCCAAGGGGCGGCGCGTCGTCGCGGCAGAGTCTTTCACCACCAATGGAACAGAGGGACAGGTCTTTAATCAGAGGGACAGGTCTTTAGAAAGAATCTTGTTGCGGGGGCGGGGCGACGGGTGGTAGAGTGGGCGGCGTACGAGAGAGGAGGCGGGTCATGAGGCATGCGCGGGTGAAGGCGGAGGGGACGGGGTGCTACCACGTGGTGAGCCGGATCGTGGACCGGGCGTTCAGGCTGGACGACGGGGAGAAGGAGATTTTCCGGAAGATGATGCGCAGGGCGGAGGCGTTCTCGGGCGTGAGGGTGCTGACTTACGCGGTGATGTCGAACCATTTCCACCTGCTGGTGGAGGTGCCGGAGCGGGGCGAGGTGGGCGAAGCGGAATTGCTGCGCAGGATGACGGCTCTCTACGGCTCGGCTTACGTCGCGGCGAGGATGAAGCAGTGGGACGAATGGCGCAGGAACGGGGCCGGCTGTCTTGCTGACAGGGAACAGGATAACATCAGGGCGCGGATGGGGGACGTGAGCGCGTTCGTGAAGACGCTGAAGCAGCGCTACAGCATGTCGTACAACGCGCGGCACGGGCGCTCGGGCACGCTGTGGGAGGAGCGGTTCAAGAGCGTGCTGGTAGAGAACGGCGAGAGCGCGAAGGCGGCGGTCGCGGCGTACATCGACCTGAACCCGGTGCGGGCGAAAATCGTCGCCGACCCGAAGGACTACCGCTGGAGCGGGTACGGCGAGGCGTGCGCCGGAGGGAAGCGGGCGCGGGAGGGGCTCGTCGCCGTCCATGACTCGCGGTGGCTGGAGCAGGCGGACGGCTGGCGTCGGGCCGCGAAGCGCTACCGCGTGCTGCTCTACACTGCGGGCGAGGAACGGCATGCGGCGTACGGCGGGCGGGTCGTGCGTCCGGGGATCAAGACAGGCGAGGTCGACAAAGTCATCGAAAGCGGAGGGAAGCTGACGATTCAGCAGGCGCTACGCTGCCGGGTCCGGTACTTCACGGACGGCATGGCGATCGGCGGCAAAGCGTTCGTGGAACGGGTCTTCAGCGACAACAGGCGTTTTTTCGGCCCGAAACGCAGGGACGGCGCGCGGAGGATGCGGTTCGCCGAGTGGGGGGATCTCCGGACGGCCCGCGCGCTGAGGCTCAGCCCCGTGACGGTGCCGGGGACGGACGGCGGAACGGGTTACGGGTGAACATCGGAACCGTGCGTCGGGTGTCGCGGGTGTCGGAACGGCACTCCGTTGCCCGTGCCGCTTTCTTCAGGGCCTCCCAGTCCATTTTCATGCGGAGCGGTGCGGCAGAGATCGCTTTGATAATGCACCCAATGTGTGATCACAACTGAATCTCTTTCCCGCCAAGACGCCAAGTAGTCCCAACCCCTTTGCGCCTTCGCGTCTTCGCGGGAAAACAACTTGTTTTTTATTGTGCTTGTTGGCTCGTAAGGGACAGAAAATCCATCTGGCTATATGAATGGCCTATCTTTTGCAGATCGCGGATTGGACGCGACCAATCCGCGATTCTGCATGGATTAGGGGAGGTATCGGGGTCAGCCCGGTGATCACGAAATGTCTGGCGGCAGTGTCCGGCAATTCCTCGGCCATAACTCGAAGCATTGAACGTTCCTCCTCGAGCATTCGCTGCGCAACCGAGCGACGGGCTTATTTGCTATTTTCAGTCAGATCCCGAGGCTTGTCTTCTCGTAATCGTAATCTTAATCGGCCCCACAAACTCAGTTCTGACGCAGCGAGGTAAATTTAGATGCGTCGGCCCTGCAGATGCGGTTTGTTTTTACCACCCACAGGCAGACCGTCACGATTGAGCTGGATACGTAAAGGGCGTATACTGCGATCCGTGAATGACAAGATTCTTCCTCTGCTGGGACGGCGCAGCGTCCGGGTTTACCGTCCGGGAGCGGCAGTCAGTGACGCTGAACTGCGCGCCCTGCTGGAGGCCGCGATGGCCGCGCCCTCCGCCATGGCGTGCGACCCCTGGCGCTTTCTGGTAGTGCGTGAGCGCGCGGATCTCGACGCGCTGGCAGAACTGCTGCCGTATGGCCAAATGCTCCGCCAGGCCGCGCTCGGCATCGTGGTCTGCGGCGATCCGGCGCAGGCCCATCGACAGGAACGCTCCTACCTGCTGCAGGATTGTTCTGCCGCGGTCGAAAACCTATTGGTTGCCGCGCACCTGCTCGGGCTCGGCGCGGTCTGGCTGGGCGTCCACCCGAATGAAGACCGCGTGGCCGGCATCCGCCGTCAGTTCGGCGTGCCCGAGACGATCCTGCCGGTCGCCGCGGTCGCCGTCGGCCGACCGGCAGAAACGCCCGAACCCCGCACGCGCTTCAATCCGGACTTCGTGCACAACGGCCGTTGGTGATCGGGCGTCGGGCGCTTGACAGTGCCCATGGGTCTGTTAGACTGGCCGCCGTGAATGTGAGCAAGGTGATCGGGGCTTTCAAGGCCACGGCGTTCCTCGCGGAAATGCCGGAAAAAGTATGGGTCATTCCGTCTGAGAGATGCGTTATTAACGAACCGAGGAGTTTTCTTATGACGACACGCCGCCTGTTTATCCGCACGCTGTTTGCCGGTACCGCCGTATCGTTGTTGGCCGCCGCACAGAGCGGCTGCCGGCCGGCTGCCGAGCCCGCTGCCACCGCCGCCCCGGCCGACGCGAACATCCCGAAGCTGAAGGTCTCCGGCGCGGTCGTGATCGCCGCCGGAAGTCAGAAAACCACGATCAAGATCCGGTGCCAGAAGTGCGGTTTTCTGAGCGAGGAGATGCAGATCGACACGCCCAAGGCCGGACAGCCTTACACGCAGGACTGGACCTGTCCGAAGTGCGGCCACAAGCAGGCCGTCACGATCGAGCTGGACGCCTGACTTTTCGTCCAATACTTGAAAGTTGAGAGTTGAACGTTGAGCATTGAAAGTTCTCCTTCCTCCTTCCTCCCTTCTCCTTCCTCCTCTCACTTCGCGCGGACATGCGCCTGCTCTTCCTCCAATTGCCACGCCTCGACCCGGACATCACCTCGCCGGGCGAGAATCTGATGCCCGCTGCGGCCTGCCTGCGCGCGGCGCTGGAGCGTTCGGCTGAGGCAGCGCACTGGACGGTGCTTGAAACACCGGTCGAACAGGATATCGAGCCTGACACCCGCCTCGTGAGGAGGTTGGTCGCACTGCGTCCCGACGCGCTGGCCGCCACCTGCGCCTTGTGGAACATCGAGCGTACCCTGCATCTGTTGAAGCAGTTGAAACGTTGTCTGCCCGCGCTCAAGATCGCGCTCGGCGGACCGGATATCGCGGCGGAACACCCGCTGTTGCCCAAGGTGGGTGACGTGCGACGCTCGCAGTCCGCGTCGCGTTTCCCGGCTGACGTCTGGGTGATCGGCGAGGGCGAGGCCGTCTTCCCGGAGGTGTTGCGTTTCTTCCGCACTGGACGTGCGCCCCATACGCAGGGTGTGGTGTGGCGCACCTCGGACGGCGGCTGGCGGGCCGGCACGCGCCGACGTCCGGTCAAGGCCTTGGGCGATCTGCTGCCCGCGCCCGACCACCCCGTCAACCGGCCGGACGCCAACGGCATGGCCTATCTGGAGACGTATCGCGGCTGTCCGACGCGCTGCGCGTTTTGTTGTTACAATCTCAGGCGCACCACGACCACCAGCCTGGAGCCCGACGAGGTGGCGGCGCGCATCCGCGTGCTGCGCGGGCGAGGCGCACGCGAGATCCGGCTGCTCGACCCGACCTTCAACGCGCACCCGCGCTTCGACGAGGTGTTGACCGTGATGCGCCGCGAAAACCCGGGACGTCGCATCGCGTTTTTTGTCGAGATCCGCGCGGACACTCTGACTGATGACCAGGCGCGCCGCATGGCGCAGGCCGGTGTGGCCGAAGCTGAGGTCGGCATCCAGAGCACCGATCCGCAGGTTCTGAAGCGCCTGCATCGTCCGCTTGCCGAGTCGCGCGTGTTGCGCGGTGTCGAGTCGCTCCTGCGCCATGGTATCCGCCCCACGCTTGATTTCATGTACGCCCTGCCCGCGCAGGACGAGCAGGATGTGCAGCGTTCGCTCGGCTGGTTGGCGCGTTTCGGTGAGGCCATCCATCCGCAGTTCCTGCCGACGCTGCTGCTGCCCGGCACCGAGTTGCGCGACCGCGCATGCGAACTGGGATTGCGTGCGCAACGCCTGCCGCCCTACCGTGTGCTGGCGACGGATCGGCTCAATGCGCGCGGATTGGCTCGCGTTGAGGCTTGGGCCGCCGAACGGCTCGGCGGGTTCGATTCGCCCACGCGTCGCTTTGTGGGCGTGCGCCTGCCGGACCTCTTTCCTGACCGGCTGTGCGTGGAGGTGGAATCCGCCTCAAAGGACGTGTGTGCATCCGCGCGCGCCAACCGGCAGGCGCTGATTCTGTCGGGTGTGGATCTTTTTGCGCGATGCGAAGAGATCGCGGCACTGATCCGGCGTTGCGTGCGTGCCGAGCCGCACATCCTGTGGCAGTTCGTGCTGGCGCCTGCCGCCGAAGAGCCGCTTGATTTGCTTGACATGTTGGCCGGCGTCTTGCGTGCGTTACCCGGTCACTGGCTTGACCGGTTGGTCTCGCCGCCCGGCGGGCCGACGCGTCTCTGCGCCCGGCGGCTGTTCGTCAAGCTGCCGCGCGGCCATGCCTTCGATCCGTCCTGGATCCACGACGCCGAGGCTACTCTCGCCGAGCACTACCACTAACTCGGGCAAGGAACCCGCAACCCAATTCAATCTCACACAAAGGCACAATGGCCACAAAGGCTTCTTTTAAACCGGCATCCACCTTCGTGGCTTCGTGTGAGAAACAACCTGTTTTTTATTGCTGTTGTTGATGTTGCCGCACATGGATAAATCGAGTAAGGTTTTCTTCAATGGAAAGGAGATCAAGATGAGAAAGATGACTTGGGTGGGGATGCTTGCCCTGATGACAGTGACAGGGTGTTGTTTATGCAAATCGGAAAAGCATCCGGTGGTTTCGGCTGTTTCGCCTGACGGCAAGAATGAGATCCGGTTGTGGACGGAGCCGTTGGCGTACTCTGTTCTTCGCGACGGCAAGGTGCTGGTGGCTCGGACGGAGATCGGCATGACCGTGAACGGTTCGTGGCTGAAGGGGGTGCTGCAGCGTGTTCAGAAGTCCAAGAAGAAGGGCGAGGAATTGGCGCCCGTCTACAAGAAGGAGAAGATCAGCCTGGCGGGCAACGAGGCGTTTGCGGACTTTGGCGACTGGGGGGTTCGCCTTGCCGCGCGCAATGATGGCGTCGCCTACCGTTTCGAGACGGCGTATTCCGGGCGAATCAGGATTGATGGCGAGAAGGCGTCGATCCGTGTGCCTAAGGGGGATGCACGTTGCTGGGCGAATTGCACCGGCAGCTTCGGGAATGAAGAGACCATTCCTGTCGCGATGGCTGTTGCTCAACTGAAAACCAACGCATTGACAGGCAAGTCGTGGGGCGATAAAGGGATGGTTTATCTGCCGTTCGCCTACTCCGTCGATGGGACGTTTGTCGTGGTGACGGAATCGGACGTCCGCGACTATCCGATTTGGAATCTGGTCAGCACCGACGGCAATGGGGACGGTGCTGTGCGGTTTGATTCGCGTTTCGCCGGTTGGCCGAAAAAGACGCAACGTGTGGCCGGCTGGGGCAAAGAACTGGTTGAGACGGGCGGCCGGTGGGTGCGTGTCATGGAACATGAAACGTATCTGACGGAAACGGCCGGAACGCGCTCGTTCCCGTGGCGGACGTTTGCCCTGGCCGACCAGCCCGCAAAGGTCTGCGAGGCGGACATTGTTCGCGCGCTGGCAGCACCGCAGGCCGATATGGATTTCTCGTGGGTGAAGCCGGGGAAGGTTGCTTGGGACTGGTGGAACTGCTTCGATAATCAGGGCGATTCAGGCTGTAACACGAAGACGTATGAGCGCTTCATCGACTTTGCCGCGAAAACAGGTGTCGAATATGTGATCTTCGACGAGGGCTGGAGCGAGAAGCTTAATATCTGGAAGTTCCATCCTGATGTCGATGTGCCGCATCTCATCGACTATGCGAACAAGAAAGGCATCGGCATCATCCTGTGGATGGCCTGGGCGCAGGTCTATGGCGAGGAAGAGCGCGTAGCGTCGCATTTCGCCAAGTGTGGGGCAAAGGGTTTTAAGGTCGATTTCATGGACCGGGGCGACGCGGAGATCGCGAACTTTCTCGAGAAATTTGCGGCCGCCTGCGCGAAGCACCGAATGCTGGTCGACTATCACGGTGTCTATCGTCCCGTCGGCATGCAGCGCAAGTATCCCAATATCGTGAATTACGAGGGCATCCACGGACTTGAGCAGATGAAGTGGTTCAAGGGTGGCGCGGAGGCTGAAAAGGAGATGATGTTCAATGATGTCGCGGCCTTCTTTTTGCGTCTCACGGCCGGTCCCATGGACTACACGCCCGGCGCGATGCTCAACTATGCGATCGGTGCCGGCTATGCCTCCAAGGACAAGAACTTTCCAGGGTCTGTCGGGACACGCTGCCGCCAGATGGCGATGATGGCTTTATACGAGGCGCCGTTGCAGATGTTGTGCGATTCGCCGACGAACTACGAGAAGAACCAGGAATCGTTCGCCTTCATGGCGAAAACACCGGTGGTCTGGGCCGATACGGTCGGACTGGACGGATGCCCCGATTCGATGGTGGTCGCCGCGCGCAAGGCCAAGGACGGTTCCTGGTATGCCGCAGGCATGACGGACATTTCCGCCCGCGACTATGTGCTTGATACCTCTTTCCTCGGCAAGGGACAGTGGCGCGCGGAAATCTTCCGCGATGTGCCGGATTCAGATCGCGAAGGCACGCATTACGTGCGAGAGACGAATGTGGCCGTGAAGGCCGGTGACAAGCTGAAATTGCACATGGCGCCCGGCGGCGGCTTCGTCGTCAGATTCTCGAAATAAGGTCACACCGTCACTCCATCGGCACGGTCGGCAGGTTGCATGCGTCGAGCGAGACCTTGTGGACGAGGCGATCGTGCCGATAGAGATCTTTAGGATAAGGGATCTCGCCGCGCAAGATGCGCGCGAGTTCCTGAAGCTGTCCCGCGTAGCGGTCTTCGGCGGACGGCAGCTCGATCTTCTGGAACCCCTTCTTGTAGCCGTTCTTCGCCTCCTTGAGCGTCAACTGGATCACGAGGTTTTTCAGCGTCGTTCCGGTGAGTCCGCCAGTCTCGTGCTTGACCTTCGTGAAATCCTCGATCGGATCCATGATCGCGCATCCGTTCGCCCCGTAAACAGCGATGTGCCGACGCGATTGGGTGCCGCGTGAGCAGACACGGACCGTCACGTTCGCGCGTGGATATTCCATGATGGTCAGGGTATGTGTCGCCGCCCAATCCGGATCGCCCGGCGCGGGCTTGATGATCGAATAAGTCTTCAGCGGCAGCGCGTCGTCGAAGATCGGCATCGCCCATTCAATCACGTGACACGTGAGGAGGTACGCCGTGCCGCCCGGGTAGTGCGTCGCGTATTCGGGATACTTCGGATAGCCGTAGTTGTGGTCGAGATCCGCGTCAATCGCGTAGATCTCGCCGAGCGTTCCGTCCTTCGCGAGTTCGACGATTTTGTTGATCGCGGGGTTTGCGCGGAACATATACCCGATCTGCAGCGGCACGCTGAGCGTCTCGCAGATCTGGCTCATCCTCGCGAAGCCGACCTGATCTGTGCCGAGCGGCTTATCCATGTGCATCGGGATGCCATGCTTCGCAATCTCGGTCGCGACCCCGACGAGTTCTGAGTTCGGGCATTCGACGACAATGAGATCAGGCTTCACCTCGTCGAAAACCTGCTGCGGGGTGAAACACGGATATTTCGCGTAGGGTTTCGGGTCCGGTTCATGCATCCGCATGGCCTTGGACGCGCGATCATCCACCCAGCCGACCAGCTCAAAATCATTCGTGAGTTTGAGAACCGCATCCCACTTGCCCTTTGCATGGTTGTGGATGATGCCCCATTGGACGACCCGCGCCTTGCGGTTGCCGATCGGCTTCCACGATTTCGTCGCGTCACGTGCAGGCGCCGTATCAGGCGCAGGTGCCGTCGAAGCGCATCCCGCCAGCAGAGCGGCCAGACCCGCGGCCAAACAGAATCTTCCCATTCTCATCTTTCCCTTCGTTTTCACTTTCCAGACATGTCCTTTGGGCTGATGTCCACCCCGTGCGTCAACCGGGCCGTACGATCCCCACCGCAACTCACGTAATCAATGTTGGAGAACGATAGCATGCTCACCGCCAGCTTGCCACCAAGAAAACCGCTTCGTTTCCATCCGTGGCCCTGATTACCACTTGCCGCATGGACGCTCTATTCTGTATGGTTTGGGGTACAACGTAGGGGATGTATGATGCAACACCGTATCAGGAGAATCGCGTTTGTTGTTTTTTGGGTCGCGCTGTTCGCGCGGGCCGGACCGGGGGGGGCGCCGGACGGTCGGACTCTGGCTACGGTCTTGTTGGGGCGTGCTTTGACGGAGGCCGAAAGCCAAAACCCTCACGCGCTCTGGGCGGCTGTCGAGGCACATGACGAGGTGTTGGCGGACTGGCTGCGCCAAGACCTCGCGCCTCTGACGGGGCCGGAACTCGTGGGAAGTGCGGACGGCCTCACGCGCTTTCTGTCGGCCGTCGCTACTGTTTCGGGTATGCCCGCTGAGGAGGTTGGCGCGGGCTCGCGCGAGGCTGCTCTCGTCGCCTATCGCGCCGCCTGTGCGCAACGCCGCGCCCGCCGTCTGGCCCGCGTCAAGGCCGAGTTCCCGCGCCTGGTCTACGCGCGCCATTTTGTGATGGGGGGCTCGCACTATGCCTACACGGAGGCGCTCTCCGATGCCCAGTCAGAGCGCAGTTTCCGCGCCGGCGGCCAGCTCTGTCTGGCCGAATGGCGTGACGGCGGCCTCTGGCACGAGACGGTGCTCACCGAGACGAAGGAGGGCGTCATCCGCGATGCGGACGTGGATGACGACGGACGGGCCATCCTCTTCGCGCTGAAGCGCTCCGACCGCGACGACGATTACCACCTGTACGAAATGGACGCGGCAACACGCAACATTCGCCCGTTGACTGAGGGACTCGGCATCGCCGACTACGAGGGGTGCTATCTGCCGGACGGACGGATCCTCTTCAACTCCACGCGTTGTATGCAGATCGTCGATTGCTGGTGGACCGAGGTCAGCAACCTCTATCGCTGTGACCGCGACGGCCGGAACATTCTGCGGATGACCTTCGATCAGGTTCACCTCAACTATCCCTCCGTCACGTCGGACGGCCGCGTGCTCTACACGCGCTGGGAGTACAACGACCGCTCGCAGATGTATCCCCAGCCGCTCTTTCAGATGTTGCCCGACGGTACCGCTCAGAGCGCGGTCTACGGTGAGAACTCGTGGTTCCCGACCACCATCATTCACGCGCGCGGCATTCCGGGGAGTGGCAAGATCTTCGCCATCGCCACCGGTCACCACTCGCGTCAGCCCGGCAAGTTAATTCTGATCGACCCGGCACGCGGACGTCAGGAGGCCGAGGGCGTCACGCTCGTCGCGCCGGTGCGCCCCACGAAATCGGTGATCATTGACGCCTACGGACAGGATGGCGACCTCTTTGCCTATCCGTACCCGATCGACGAGCGGACGTTGCTGGTGACCTATAACCCCGATGGTTGGACGAAAGTCGATGGCAAGCGCCATGAAGACCGTATGACCGGCTTCGGCGTTTATATTGGATGGATATTGACGGACAGCGCGAGTTGCTGGTCTCGCGCCGCGGGCTGGCCTGTGGGCGCGCGGTGCCGCTGCGCCCGCGCCCGCGTCCGCCGTCCCGTCCGAGCCTTGTGGACTACGCCCGTCCAACCGGCACCTTCTATGTGCAGGATGTTTATGAGGGGCCGGCCATGGACGGCGTGGCGCGTGGCACGGTGAAGACCTTGCGCGTCATTGGTCTCGACTATCGTGTTGCGGGGATCGGCAGCAACGGCAACGGCGGGCCGGGTGGCGGGGCTTTGGTCTCCACGCCGCCTTCCGTGGGCAACGGCGCCTGGGATCCCAAGATCCTGATCGGTGATGCGCCCGTGCATGCGGACGGGTCCGTCTTCTTCACAACCGAGGCGCGCACGCCGCTCTACTTCATGCTGCTTGACGACAAAGGGCGCATGGTGCAGACGATGCGCAGTTGGACCACGCTGCAGCCGGGCGAGAACGCTTCGTGCGCGGGCTGCCACGAGTCCAAGAACAGCGTGCCGCGCGCTTCGGCGCGTCCGACGCTCGCGCTGGCTGCCGGGCCCCGGCCACTGGCGCCGATCTTCGGTCCGCGACGCGGCTTCAGTTTTCTGAAAGAGGTTCAGCCGATCCTCAATGCCCGTTGCGCCGGCTGTCATGATGGCCGCCCCGACCGTCCGGATCTGACCGCGACCGTCGTCACCGACCCCGCCGCCAAACGCCACTGGACCCGCGCCTATCTGACGCTGACGCATGCCCGGCCCGATCGGCAGGAGCCGCCCGCATGCTGGCGCGGCGATCCCGACCACGCGCTGCTCAACTGGGTTTCTGCGGCCTCGGCACCGCCCATCCAGCGGCCGCGCTCGGCCGGTTCGGGTGCCAGCAAGCTCTTTAGTGAAAAGCTGGACAAAGGGCATTGCCCGGCCCTGACGCCACCCGAACTCGCGTGTCTTGCGCTCTGGGTCGATCTCGGCGTGCCGTTCTGTGCAGACTACACCGAGGCCGCCGCGTGGTCGCCGGAAGAGTGGGCGAAGTATCGCCGCTATTTGGCCAAGCGCGAAGCCGCCGACGCGGCGGACCGCGCTACGCTACGCGCACTGGCGCGAGAGAACTAACCCGATCACATCTTTCATTTCACATCCAACGAGACGATCTCGTGAGTCTCCACGCGGGGCAGCACCACCTCGGCATCGCCCTTGACTTTGCGTACACGCAGCGAGGTGTCCGCCGTCACAGCGCGTGCCCGTGCGACCGAAACATGAAGCGGCAGGTTCAAACGCACGCGCACATCGTGGAGCGGTGCCGGCGACTCGAAGACCTCCGGATGCCCCGGCGCCTTACGGTTCGCGGACCAGTTGATCACATGGATCAGATAACGTTCCGGCCGCCGCAGTGCCGCATCCGCAAGCTGATACGTCACGGTGATTTCGGTCGAAAGCGGCGCGTCCGTGTCGATGAGCCGTGTCGGCAGGATCTCGCGCAAAACCTGCTCGAAAGCAGCCCGGTACACCCAATATCCCTTGCGGTAATAACTCTGTGCGACCGGAAAGCCCAAAACACCAACACGCCCGGTGCTGGCGACCGCCGCATAGTCGGTCAGATGATCGAAAGGCGACTGCTGATGGCTGGTGTAGTGCTCACTGCTTCGCTGAAAGAGCGGCTCGCCCAAAAGCGCGTGAACCTTTGCGGACGCCGACGTCTTCCACTGTGAAGCCCCTTCATAGAGCGCGTATTCGTAGGTCGGGATACTCCCAGTAAACGGCTCCTGCGGCACCAGATAGGCGGGCTTGAACGGTGAGATCCCGGCATAGGCGAAACCGTAACGGTCGAGCCATGTCTGGCCCGTGCCGGCCTGCAAGCCGGCCAAATGGCTGACAATCACCGCGCCGCCCGCAGCGATGTAGGCATGGAGACGTTCAACAGTCCCGGCATCCGGACTGAACCCGTCAGGCAACACGACCAGCCCATACCGTTCCCAAGGCTGTCCGGGCTCCACCACGTCGAATTGGAGCCGGGTCTCGAGCATCAGTTTGGTCATCCCGTACAGGTATTCGTCGCGCAGACGGTCGAAAGGAACCGCCGGAATCATCAGTGCCGCCTCCGTAACCGGCGCGGCCCCTTCCAGCCAAGGCTCCAGTCGCTTGATGCGCCCGAAAGATTTTCCGAGCACATGGTAGACGGCGGCATCCAACTGCCCCGAAGGCGGCATCTGATCGCCCACGTCGCACCGTGCGGCATTGGCCACAATGCTGGCCAGTTCGACATCGAGCTGCTGCGGCAACTTCAGCCCGCCGAAATCAGCCCAGGACGACACGAACCGTCCGGTCATCCCATACACGGGGATGCCGAAATTGCGCTGATAACGGATCTGTGCCGGGGCATAGAAATACCCCCAGCCACCAGTCGGCAGCGCCTCAATATCGATGTTGTCGAGCGTCTCGGCGCGCTGGCTGACGCACGCCAACCCGATGTCGTTGAAATCCGTCTGACAACCGGGACGCGTGGCACGGACGAGATCACGGATGCGCCGGTGCCAGTCGAGAAACAGGCCGTTCTTATGCGCGCGCTGCACCTCCGCATCGTTCGGACCCTTGCCCAACGCTATGATCTGCCGCCTGCATTCGGGGCAGAAACATTCGCTGGAAATCGGTGCGGCCATATCGAACCATGCGCCGTCGATCTCATACGTGGAAACGAATTCACGCGCGTGGTCATCCATGAGTTGGAGAAAGTCCTGATGCGCCAGACAGAGCGCCGTCCAACCGGGAGTCTGCCCCTTTTTCGGCATATAGTCCGACCCGTCGCGTTTGATGACGCGCCACTCGGGATGCTTTTCCGCCAGATGATGATCCCATGTCGTGCAATAATAGGCATAGACGGCGATTTTGCGCTGCCGGCAGGCCTTGACCTGCTCACCCAGCAGATCAAAGTCCAGTCCCGGATGTACCGGGCCATACTTGCTGGGGTAATAGAAGAGGCCATGCATATCCTTGGCAAAAACCACGATCGCATTCACGTTCCCCGTCAGCAAACGGTCACCCCACTCCTCCGCGTTGAACTTCGAGCCGATTTTCGGGATGTGTGTGGAATTATGGAAATCCAAATGTACTTTCCGCCACGGACGCGGCGGTATCTTCCCGAAACGCGGATCGATCCACAGTTTTGGCGCCTCCCCTGCTGATACAGGAGTCGCGGAAAAAGAGGGGCTGACCTTCAAAGCAACCGCCCCCACACCCAGCGTCATGAGAAACTCGCGCCGATTGAACCTGTCCATAATTTCTCCCTTACGTTGATGCGCACATGGCCTAGATGATGTAAGAAAAATCGGCCGTGCCACAAGCATCCGGTAAGCGCCGCAACGCGACAGTCTTCTTCAGTGAAACGTTCCGCAGGCCAGCGGGGAGCCTGCGCCGCCACCTGGCGCATGATCGCGCCGAAACCGGTTTTGGCCGTGACCTCCCGCAGGTTCTCTGTCAGCGTCTCGAACAGGCCCGCCATCCGGTTTCTCCCGGTGCCGCTGGGCGGCTGGCTTGCCGATTACGATTGAACGGCCCTGAGGATGGCGTCGGCCATGACACGGTCGATGCCGGGAACCGCTTGGATCTCTTCGGCAGTGGCGCGGGCCAGGCGGTAGACCGATCCAAAGTGTTTGAGCAGTGCGGCCTTTCTGGCCGGGCCGATGCCGGGAATCTCATCAAGCGCGGACTCGCGGATCAGGCGGTTGCGCAGGCGGCGGTGGTAGTCGATCGCGAAACGGTGAGCTTCATCGCGCAGACGGGTGAGGACGCGCAGCGCATCCGAGTCGCGGGGCAGCAGGAGCGGCGGACGGCCGTCGTCGAGCACGATCTCCTCCATTTCTTTGGCGAGGCCGACGGTGGGGATGTGGCTGAGACCGAGACGGGCGAGCGCCTCGCGCGCGGCGCGGAGCTGGGTGACACCGCCATCGATCAGGATCAAGCCGGGAAACGGTTTGCCTTCGTCGCGCACACGGGCATAACGGCGCTCGATGACCTCCGCGATGGAACGTGGGTCATCGGCCCCCTGGACGGTACGGATGCGGAAACGGCGGTAGAGGCGGCGGTCGGGCAGGCCGTCGACCGCCGCCACCATACTGGCCACCGAGTGGGTGCCGAAGAGATTGGAAATGTCGAAGCCCTCGATCAAGGTGGGCGCCGCAGGGAGGCCGATCTGCTGTTGCAGGGCGCGGATGCCGGCGCGCGCATCCGCCGCGTGCATCTCGGGCGTGGCAGTGACCCGCACGCGCTGCTTGACCATCTCGCGCAGGGCGATCCAGGTGTCGCGCAGGGCGGCGGCCTTTTCAAAGTCATGCGCGTCGGCAGCTTCCTGCATGCGGGCCTTGACCTCTTCAATCACGGTGAGCCGTTCACCACGCAGAAAGGCGCAGGCTTCATCGAAACGCGCCCGGTATTCTTCAGGGGAGACCCGGCCCACACAGGGCGCGGAACAGAAGCGGATGATGTCGTTGATGCAGTGGCGGTAGGTCTCGGCATCTGGCTGGATCGGCATGCATTTGCGCAGGCCGTACCGTTTCTCGGTGAAATCGAGAACCGTGCGGACGACGGCGGCAGAAGGGAAGGGGCCGAAATAGAAGGCGCCGTCATCCCGCAGAATGCGGCAAGTGGTCAGGCGTGGTACCGGTTCACGCGGGTCGGCACGCAGCGCGAGATAGCGTTTGTCGTCGCGCAAGACGATATTGAAGCGTGGGCGGTACTGCTTGATCAGGTTGCTCTCCATCAGCAACGCCTCGGCCTCGTTACGTACAGTGATGGTTTCGAGATCCGCCACGCTGTTGATCATGCTGCGCAATTTGGGCGGGGCGTCTCGCAGTGTCGAGGGACGGAAATAGCTCTGCACGCGCCGACGCAGTGAAATGGCCTTGCCGACGTAAATGATCGTCCCCTTACGGTCACGCATCAGGTAACACCCTGGCTTGTCGGGAAGGGCGGCAAGTTTCTCGCGTAAAGCGTCTGAAAGTGGCCTTGTCACAGCTTCAACATCGCGCGGGCGCGTTCGAAGATCGGCGACAGGTCGATCTTACGGGCCGCGTTGCCGAGCGTTCCGTCAAAGAGGTGGATCGCCCCCTCCTGTTCCAGGTTACGGAGGAATCGGCTGAACTTGGAATGGCCGCTTTTAAGGGTCATCAACACCTCAACGGCTGCCGTGCCTCGGGTGACGGCTTCACTAATCATACCAGTCGAATCGGCGGTCACGAAAAGACGCTCGCAAAGTGTGACAAAAGCGGGAATCGGATTGAAAGTGTCTTTGCTGAAAAGAAGGGTGTAGTCGAAAGGATAGCTCGCGATCAGCGCTTCAATCTCCGGCGGTGTGCGGCGCGAGGTGGTCACCCAGCGCTCGCGTCCCTCGGTCAACGCGAAGAGGCGGTCGAGATCACGTTGGATCGCATCCGGGGTGAGCGTGGCGACGGCATTGGGCCCTCCGATGATCACGCCGACTGCCGGACGGGTGGGCGTGTGGCATTCACGGAAGGCGGCGGTGGCCGAGGCGTAAAACTCGTCGCTGGTGGAGGTCAGATTGACCGGAATCGGAATAATGTTTGGGAATGCGGGCGGACGATCGAAGACCGGCGCAAGGATACAGTCGAAGTTGAGCTTTTTATAGCCGCTCGGGAACAGGATCGCCGCGACTGGGATGCCGCGGCGGCGCGCGGCGATCTTGCCGGGGTAGAAGGCGGTCGAACCGGTGCAGACCACGGCGTCATAGTAGCCATCGGTTTTCTCGATGGTGAAGGGGAAATCGAGGAGCAGCCCCAGCCGGTCGATCAGATAGGAGAGGGCTTTGTGGAAGCGGGTCGGGTAACTCGCGCGCACGCAATCATACCCGTACCCCAAGGCCGAGCAAAAGGCTTTGGATTGATTTTCATGCCCGGCCTTGCCGTCGGTCACGATCAGCAGTTTTTTTGTCATGACGCCATCCGGTTAGAGGATCAGCGAACGCCACTCCGCAATGTCGCGGCGGCGTTGGGCCGCCCAAGACTCATAATCGGTCTCGGGCGGCAGTGTATTGGCAACCCGTGCGCCACCGCACGTGGGACAACAGGCGCCAGTCGTTGTCACCGCAGCTCCGCAGTGCGGGCAGCGGCGTTCCAACAACTCGCCGCAGACCGCGCAGTGTGTGGCCGTCGCCAGGCCCCCCGTTCGGGGGCGCGGCCAGAAGTGCAGCTCGCCGTTTACTACATACGGCACGTTGGAAAAACAATCGGCATGCGGGCAATAGGCGTGGGTGCTCGCGGTGGCCGGACTGGCGGTCGGGGCGTGCGTCATGGCGGCTGTCTTTTCCAGCGGGACATCCAGCAACGCGGCGATCTTCTCCACCGTTTCCTGGGAGACCTTGGCGGTGTGCCCGGCCTCCAGCATGCTCAGGGCCGACTGTTTACACCCCACCGCCTCGGCCAATGCACTCTGGGTGAGCCCCTTGACACGCCGCGCCTGCGCGAGTTGCCGGCAAAAAGCTATGGAAATGTCAGCCATCTTGTTGTTCGGATCCTGTTGGTAACAACCACCACGTAGTATGCCGCAAAATCGGGGTTGCCGACAAGGGGAAGATATCAACAAGTTATTATAACCTATAACTCATTGATTGATAACATTTTGAGAGTTATCAACAGAGTTATTATCACCTGTTTATAACCTCGTGTGGTATCCGGGTGGGCCGGATTATTCCCGGTGCCGCCGGCTATGGTTTCATTGCGTTCAGATCACACGTTGACAGGGCTGCGGTCAGGGTCTCAAGGACTTGGGTCAGGGCTTGGCCGAAGGCTTCGGAGGCGGCGGTCGGTGTGCCGGGCGTGTAGGGGACACGGGCTTGCGCCTCGTGCGTCGCCAGCACGGTGAACGACGGCGTCCGTTCGTCCAGCACCGACAGGCGCAGCGCCACGACGGCGGCGGGGTTGTCGCCCGAGTGGTCGAGATAGAGCTCGGTGACCAGCCCCTCCAGCCCGAGCGGCGCGACCGTGCCGCTGGCGCTGTCATGGACGGCTGCAAACAGTCCGGTGGCCTCGAGGTAACGCGTGGCCTGCACGCGGATCAGCTCATGCGGCGCGGCCAGCCAGCCGTTGTAGTAGTCCGCGGTGAATTCGCCACCGGGACGCCGCACGATGAAGGTGCGCGCGTCAAACGGAGGCAACGCGCGGAAGGCGCGCACCTTGACGGCGGCCGCGCGTGACGCGGGAGCGAGCGGTTCCGCCTCGCCGGCCAGCGGCACGAAGGTGCGTTTCTGTGCCAATGCCTGACGCTGCGCGTGGCGCCCGCCCAGGCATCCCGTCATCAGTACGCCGATTGTGAGAACGATCGTGGAGACATGCAATGCAGACATTCTTTCACTCTCCTTCTTCTTATTTCGTCTCCGGCAACGGCTGCGGGGGCTGCCCGAACAGCAGGGCGCCCGGATTCGCGCTCAGCTCGCCCACCAGACGCTCCAGCCCTTCCGCGGCCGTGCGCAGGCTTTGCACCAGCTCGCCCAGCGCTCCCTGCTGCGTGAGCGCGGTGCGGTTCAGCGTCTGGGCGGTTTGGTTCAGCGAGCCCACCATCTGGCCGATCACCGCGCCGTTGGTCGCGAGCAGACCGCCCGCACTGTCGACAAGGCCGCCCGCACGATCCAGCACGCCGTCGGCACGGTCAGCCACCTGGCGCAGGCTGGCCGCCAGCGGCAGGATATTGGTCTCGATCCCCATCACCGCACCCCGCGCACTGTTCACCGTCGCGGCGAGATCGGCCGGCAGAGCCGCAAGTTCGGGCGAGTCGGCCAGCTGCTTGATTGACCGGTTGGTCTCTCGCAGTTCACTCAGCAACCGCGTCGCCTCGGCACTCAAGGCCGCAACGTCCGCTTTGTTGAGAGTTTTTTGCAGCAGGTGGAGCGTGGCGAGCAGCTCATCGCCCAGTGCCCGCAGATCGACGGCGCTCAACTTGACGAAAACATCGTCGACCGCTTTTTTGAGATTGGTCATGGTGCTCGTCGTGGCCGGGATGAAGGTGCGCGCCGGCTGCCACGCCAATGGGAAGGCTTGGGCCGCACTGCCGGGTTGTGCAAAATAATCCAGTTCGAGGAAGGCTAGCCCTGTCACGCCGGAAGAGGCGATCTTGACACGCAGGCCCTGCTGGACCAGTGCATGCAGCACCTGATCCGCCGCCTGGCTGCCGAGCAGGCCGAAGCGTTCAGGATCCAGCGCCATCACCACGAGTACCTGCCGTGAGCTGGTTTCGGTCAACAGGTCATCGTTGTGCCTGCCGTACTCGCTAAAGACGAAACCGATACGCTTGACCTCGCCGACCGGCACGCCGCGGTACTTGACGGGGGAGCCTAGATCCAGGCCGGTCACAGACTCGGCAAAGTAGGTTTCGGCTTCCACCACCGTCTTGTTGAAAGTGCGAGCCCCGGCAATCCCGATCACCAGCACGATCAGGGCCGCGCCAGCCAGGACAAAAAAGCCGATTTTGGCAAAGTTGGCCTTATTTTCATTCATGGCGGTTCCTTATCCTTCGCGGTTGAAAAAGGCGCGCACGGACGGCCGTTCAGAGTGATCGCGCAGTTCGGCGGGCGTGCCGGATGCGATCAGCCGTTGCGCCTGCTTGTCCAGCATGACGCAGCGGTCGGCGATGGCAAAGATACTGGCCAGCTCGTGTGTCACCATCACGACCGTCACGCCCTGCGTGTCGCGCAGGCGCAGGATCAGACGGTCCAGTTCGGCCGAGGTCACCGGATCGAGACCGGCCGAGGGTTCGTCGAGAAAGAGAATGCGGGGATCCAGTGCCATGGCCCGTGCGATCGCCGCGCGCTTTTTCATGCCGCCGCTGATATCCGACGGGAAGTATCCGGCGTACGCCTTCAGTCCGACCAGCTCCAGTTTCATCTCTCCCAACAGGTATCGCGCGTCGCGCGGCAGGTCGGTGAACGCCTCCATCGGCAGGCAGACGTTCTCCAGCAGCGTCATGGAGCCGAAGAGCGCCCCGCTCTGATAGGTCACGCCGAAACGCCGCAGCGCGCGTTGCCGTTCCTCTTGCGATCCGCCGAACAGGCGGTCGCCCATCAGCCGGATCTCCCCGGCCAGCGGCGGGTTGAGGCCGATCATGTGCTTGAGCAACGTACTCTTGCCGCAACCCGAACCGCCCAGAATGACAAAAATTTCGCCCGCGCGCACCTCGAACGAAATATCGCGGATCACCGGGGTTTCGTATCCGGCATCCACACCTTTGACTGTGATGACTGTATCCTGCATGCGCGTCAGATCCCCAGCACATGGAACAGGACGGCGAAGATGCCGTCAAACACCGTGATCAGGATGAGGCTGCCGACGACTGCGGCGGTGGCGGCGCGCCCCACGGCGTCGGCGGTGCGCCCGGTCTGCAAGCCGTGCGAACAGCCCACCAGCCCGACCAGCAGGCCAAAGACAGCGGCCTTGAAAAGTCCCAGCAGGATATTGCCGAGCGTGGTGGCCTTGATCACATGCTGCCAATAGGTGGTGGCCGGAACACCGATCGAGGTCATCACCACCGCGCCGCCGAGCAGACCGGCCATGATGGCGAACATCGTCAGCAGCGGCATCACCAGCGTAGCGGCGATGACACGCGGCAGGGCCAGGAACACCACCGGCGGCAGTCCGAAGGTCTCCAAGGCGTCCACTTCCTCGTTCACCTTCATGGTGCCGATCTCCGCCGCAAAGGCGGATCCCGAACGTCCCGCCAGAATGATTGCGGTGATCAGTGCCCCCAGCTCGCGGAACAGACCGATGGCAATCAGATCCGCCACATAGACCTCAACGCCGAACTGGCGCATCGAGGTGGCCGACATAAAAGCCAGGATCAGTCCGAGCAGGAAGCCGATCAGCAACGTGATGGGCAGCGCATCGATACCGGCCCGCTCGAAATGCAGCAGCGTGTCACGCAGCCGCAATCGCCCGGGGCGCAGCAGCAGGGTGAAGGCCGCGGCCGACGCCTCACCGAGAAAGGCCATCTGTTCGCAGGCATCCCGCCAGATGCGCACGGCCGCCTCGCCCAGTTGCACGGCGGTCGAGGTTCTGCGCACCGGATTGGCCATGGCCGGATCTTCGGCGAAACGCTTGACCGAGAAAATCTCCAGCGTACGCGCCACGACGCCGCGCCCGTCACGGCACGTGATGGCGAACCCCTGACGCGCCGAGCGCCGGTACAATTCAACAATCAGCGCCTCGCCCGCACCGTCGCACGCTGTGACCGTTCCGGCGTCCAGCACCAGGGTGTCGTTCTTGCCCAGACGCGCGACTTCCGGCAGCGTGGACCGCCACAGCTCGGCCACCGATTCCGCCGAACAAGACTCTGGCAGCATTATTTCCATGGTTCCCCTTGAGTCGTCGGCCAGTCGGGCGACACGAAGACCTGCGTCGAGAGCTGGAAGTCGCTTCCATCCTCGGCGAAAGAGAATTCGGCCATGTAGGCTGCGAACCCTTCTGATGGAGCTTCTAGAGAGACGGTCGCCCGCAGACCTTGCGCATCAAGGGCGAGCGGCGCACTTTTCCAGACGGCCTTGCGGAAATCACGGGTCGGCGCATGTGCCCTCCAGAGCCGCGCGTCACGCGCCCGGCGGTCGGCTTCGACATGCAGCGTTCCCGACGCGTCGCCCTGTCGGCGCCAGATCATCTGCGGCGGCGTTTGACCCTGCGCGATCATCTGCAGAAAAGCGGCGCGGGCACGCGCGGCACCCTCCGTGCCACCGGCACCGTGGCCGGCGTTGGGGGCCTGGTAGACCAGCTTCGGCCCCGGCAGGTCATGCCAGTAGTGGCGGAGGGCATCCACGGTCCAATAGGGATCGTTTGTGCCGAGCACCAACAGTTTGGGCATGGTGAAAGCGGCCCGATAACTGAAGGGATCCACAATGTCTAGCAGACGGGCTGCCTCAGGCTGGTCCAGTCGCTCCATCAGGCCGAAGTCGGTGTAATCGCTGATTTTTTCGCTCTGTCGCCCATACACGCGCTGCGACCACCGGGTCTGCGCCTTCATATTGAGCATGTCGATCACCATCGGCACGATCGCGCAGACACGCGGATCCACCGCACCTGCAAGCCAGGTGGTCCAGCCGCGTTTCGAGGCGCCGGACACCACAAAGCGTTCGACCTGCTGCCCATGTGTGGTGCGCGCCCAGGCCTGCACCGCATCCATGGCCCGTACGGCACTCTTGGTCATCGGCAGCAACAGCGGCCACGAACTGTCACCGCTGCGCAGATACTGGTCGAAGGTGTACGCGATCAGGGCATCCTCGTAGCGGTTACCGTACAGCGGCTGATTGGGCACGTCGGTGAGCACCGCGACCAGCGTGCCGCCGGTCTCGGCCAGACGTTTGACCGCAGGCAGATTCTTGCGGCTCGCGCTGTGCGTGATTTCGAGGAAGACGGTCGCGGGATAACGCACCGTGTTAGGACGCGCGATATGGAGCGTATGCGTCCAACGGCCGCCGCGCCACGTTTGCGAGGTCAGATCCAGCGTGGCGACCTCGATCCCGTCGAGCGTCTGCGTGTCACGCAGTCTCCACGCGAAGGAGTCGTCCGCTTGCCGCACATACGCATCCAGCGTACCCGCGTCCACGCGGAGCACCATGCAGAGGCACAGCGCCACGAGCGCAAACCCGTTGCGCCGGCCGGATCGTCTCGCCATACGTTCCGCCTTTCTTTGTTGACGGTCGCTGCTTCAACCACATCAGGGTGCTGCGCGTCGATTCATACTCCAGCACCACCTCACCGTTCTCGGCTTTGATCACGGCATTGTAGCCTTTGCCGCCGCCGTTGGCGAGTGTCCAGCCAAAGAGATACTCCTCACCGGTGATGGTCAAGATCGCCGACCAGCAACCTGTCGTGGGCAGTGGGCGACCATAACCAGGCGTAGACCGTACCCGGCGCGAATGCCGACTGTTCGGCCATGCGCGTTGCACCGGCGGGAGTGCTGGCGTCGTCGCCGGCCGACACCCGGTCATGCACGGTCAGCGCACCGCGGATATAGCCTTCGCCAGAAAGCGTGCGCACGATATTCGCTGCGCCCTGAGCCGCAAACGTCGCACCGCCAACCACGCGCAGATCAGGGCATAAGCCGGCGTCACCTTGCGGATGATGAGGATGATCGCGATCGCACGCCCGATCAAGGCACCGTAAGTCGTAAACATAGGAAAGTGAGCGGTTAAAGGTTTAGAAGGCGGAAGGCCTGGCAGACCGTGGCTGAAAGGTTCACGGCGGCATGATCGACATCAAGCGCATCTTCAAGCGTCGTAATCCTGCGGAGAATCGGGAAGAAGGCGTCGATACCCGCGTCGTTCACCGCCTCAACATCGTCGCCGACGCAGCCGGAAAAGGCGATCACCGGCTTGTCATATCTCTTCGCAAGACGTGCGACGCCGATCGGCGCCTTGCCCATGACGGTCTGTCCGTCGAGACACCCTTCGCCCGTGAGAACAATATCAGCATCCCGAATAAACGCTTCAAGACGCGTCTCTTTGAGGATCAGCTCGACCCCAGGCACCAGCTCCGCCCCGAGAAAATGCCGGAACGCGAAACCGAGTCCGCCCGCCGCCCCATCACCGGGTGTTGTGGCCGGATCGCCGGCCTCCTCCGCGAACTTCATCAGACGCTCGTCTAGGTGCTTCACCATCTCCGGCGTCGCGCCCTTCTGCGGGCCGAATACCGCATTCGCACCATTCGGGCCACAAAGCGGGTTCTTCACGTCACAGGCAATGCGAAAGGAGAACCGGCGGAGATCATGCCCCTTCAACGCCTCCAGCATGCCGCGTCCGGCATCATTCGTGGCGCTGCCGCCGATACCGATGATGAACTTCGTCGTCCCGCGCCGGACAGCGTCGAGAATCATTTCGCCCACGCCATACGTCGTTGCTTCGAGCGGATTACGCTCGGCAGGCGGCACAAGCGTGATGCCCGCAGCCTGGGCCATTTCCATGACTGCGGTCAACGGCCCGTTCGATGTTTCCCGAACGAGCGCATATTTGGCATGGGTCGGCTTGCGCATCGGGCCGGCCACTGCCACCTCGACAAATTCGCCACCCAGCCCCTCCTTGAGGGCGTCAACCGTCCCCTCGCCGCCGTCAGCAAGCGGACGCACGAGACACACAGCTTCCGGACAGGCACGTTTCACACCTTCCGCAGCGGCATGACCGGCGGCCATCGACGAAAGCGACCCCTTGAAGGAATCGATGGCAATGACTACTTTTATCGGCCCCGCTCCCCCCAACCGCTTCATTCGGCCCCTCTACTTGCCCGTCCCGAGATCATGAAAAATCACCCCGCCACTTGTTCAGTTTACGAACCCATTTCAGTTTGGCATGCAGGCAGAACAGAGGCAAGGGGAAATCAAGGACTCACGCGTACCACTCACGCGTGCCCCAAGATTAAATCGGGTGTCTCATTGACAAACCACAAAAAAAGCGAAATGATGACACCCCGAACGGTGTGTACTCTGAAATACCGCATGCAATATGCTGGGCTTCAGAGGCACGCGAATAAGATGGAGAATGATATGTCGATCCGTAAAGGGTTCCTTCTCGCTGCCGGACTGGGTCTGGCCGGTTTCGCTCACGCTCAATCATCCGGTGGTTCTGCCTCCGCGGCGGCGGTGACGGGTACGCCGGGGATCTGGTGGATCGCGCCGTTGGGCGCGTTGCTGGCGTTGGTTATGGCCGCACTCTTTTACAAGATGATGATCAAGGCCAATCCCGGCAACGCACGTATGGTGGAGATTGCGGGATATGTGCGCGAGGGCGCGATGGCCTACCTGCGCCAGCAGTACAGCCGCGTCGGGATGGTCTTCGCGATTCTCGTGGTGGTTTTTGCCGTATTGGCGCTGTTGGGCGTACAGAATCCGTTCGTGCCGGTAGCCTTTCTGACCGGCGGTTTCTTCTCCGGCCTTTGCGGTTTTCTGGGCATGAAGACCGCGACCGCCGCGTCGTCGCGCACCGCGCAGGGCGCCAGCGAAAGCCTGAACCGCGGCCTGCAGGTGGCGTTCCGTTCGGGTGCGGTCATGGGCCTGGTTGTGGTGGGTTTCGGTCTGTTGGATATTTCCATCTGGTATTGGCTGCTTGACCGCCTGGTTTACACCACCGAGCACATGCTGAACGGGTTCGGCCACATCTGGCGTGACATCTGGCTGGTGCATCCGGGCATGGATCCGTCCAGCAAGCTGGTTGAGATCACGACGACCATGCTGACCTTCGGCATGGGCGCCTCCACGCAGGCGTTGTTCGCGCGTGTCGGCGGCGGCATCTACACCAAGGCCGCGGACGTCGGCGCGGACCTGGTCGGCAAGGTTGAGTCCGGCATCCCGGAGGATGACCCGCGCAATCCCGCGACCATCGCGGACAACGTGGGCGACAACGTGGGCGATGTGGCGGGCATGGGCGCCGACTTGTATGAGTCGTATTGCGGCGCGATCCTCTCGACGGCGGCGCTGGGCGCGTGCCTGCCTGCCACCAGCGCGCTGGCGGGCGTGGACGCCGTGATTGCGCCGATGATCATCGCGGGTATCGGCATCGCGCTCTCGGTGGCCGGTATCTTCGCCGTGCGCTGCGACGACGACAAGGCCAGCATGATGGTGCTGCTCAAGGCGTTGCGCCTCGGCACCTGGGGGAGCTCTGTACTGATCGTGGTCGCGGCGGCCGTGCTGGCCGCAACGGGCATCATCACCTGGGGCGTTTTCGGTGCCGTGGTCGCGGGGCTGACGGCCGGCGTGATTATCGGCTACTCGACCGAGTACTACACTTCGGATGAATACGAACCCACGAAGGGCGTGTCTCGGCAGGCCGCGATGGGCCCCGCCACCGTGATCATCGACGGTCTGGCGGTCGGCATGATGTCGGCGCTGGTGCCGGTCGTGACCGTGGCCCTCGCGATCCTCACCGCCTTCGGTTTGGCCGGGGGCTTCCACGACACGATGGCCGGTCTCTACGGTATCGCGTTTGCCGCGGTGGGCATGTTGGCCACGCTGGGTATCACGTTGGCGACCGACGCCTACGGGCCGATCGCTGACAATGCCGGCGGCAACGCGGAGATGTCGCACCTGCCGCCGCACGTGCGCGAGCGCACCGATGCGTTGGACATGCTCGGCAACACCACGGCGGCGACCGGCAAGGGCTTTGCCATCGGTTCAGCTGCACTGACCGCCATGGCGCTGCTCGCGGCCGAGGTGCAGGAGGTGGACGTCTGGACGCGCAAGCTGGCCGCCAAGGGTGCGGTGGCCTTTGACAGCGCGGCTTACGAGGCGGCGACCGACAAGCTGGCGTTCTTTATCAACACGCTGAATCTCAGCATCCTCAACCCCTTCCTGCTGTGCGGGCTCTTCATTGGCGCCATGATGGCGTTCGTGTTCTGCGCGATGTCCATGAAGGCTGTCGGTCGCGCCGCCGGCTCGATGGTGGAGGAGGTGCGCCGCCAGTTCAAGGCTCTGCCCGGCATCATGGCAGGCACCGACAAGCCGGACTACGCGCGTTGCGTGGCGATCTCGACTCAAGGCGCGCAACGTGAAATGCTGATGCCTTCGCTGCTGGCGATCAGTGTGCCCGTCGCGACCGGCCTCGTGCTTGGCGTGCCCGGCATCATGGGCCTGCTGGCGGGCGGCCTCACCGCCGGTTTCTCGCTGGCCTGCCTGCTGAACAATGCCGGCGGCGCGTGGGACAATGCCAAGAAACACATTGAAAAAGGGAATTTTGGCGGCAAACGTCTGCCCGACGGCAGTAAGAATCCCGCGCACGGCGCGGCGGTGATCGGCGATACCGTGGGCGATCCCTGCAAGGACACCTGTGGCCCGTCGCTCAACATCCTGATCAAACTGATGAGCATGGTGGCCGTCGTCTTCACGCCGGTGATCATCAAGTTCGCGCCGGTCATCCAGCAAGCGCTGGGGCTGGTCTCCAAATAAGGGGGGAATGCGCATGCGGCGATACGGCCTGTGGATGGCGGCGGCAATCGCAGGGTGCGCGTTGCTCCTCCATGCGGGCGAGATTTTGCCCGGCGGGGGGCACCGCGAAACATTTGAGACCGAGGCAGCTCGCGCGTCCTTCACGCTGACGCCGCATGCGCGCTGGATACAGGCAGAGGGGCGCGGCTTCGTGCTGGAGGTCGCGAACCCGCCGACGCAAGGCCGCGCCCCCGGAACGGCTCTGGTGACGGCCCCGTTCGACCTCAAGCCGTACGCCGGCAAACGGGTGATTTTGCAGGCCGACATTCGACAGGAAAATGTCTCTGTCCCGCGGGATCGCTGGAACGGCGTGAAGTGCATGCTTCACTTTGAGACTCCCACAGCCGGCAAGCGCTGGCCGAATGTCGGCTGTCCCACGGGAAGCAGCGATTGGACGCGGCGCTCGACCATGGTTGATGTGCCCGAAGACATTGGCGACGCGATGCTGAGCATCGGTCTGCAGGATAGCACGGGCACGATCTGGGTCGACAATCTGACGCTCACTCTCGACCCGCGGCAGCGTATTAAACATCCGCAGCCGATGCGCAATCCGCCGCCGGTCTCGGCCGGCCACGACGGCATCGACCGTCTGCGCGGCGTCATGATCCGGCAGGCGTACGATCCGGATGCTCTGAAGACGCTGGCCGCATGGAACGTGAACCTGATCCGCTACCAGATGACGCGCAACTGGGATGCCGTGGGCGACGTCAACCGTGATAAAGCCGAGTTCATGCGGTGGATCAACAACAGCCTCGACACGCTGGACAAGATCCTGGCGGATTGCGCCCAGCTCGGCATCCGGGTGTGCATTGACCTGCATACGCCGCCGGGCGGTCGCGATGAGGACAAGAGCATGCGCATGTTCTTCGAGCCCGAGTATGCCGATTTTTTTGTCGAGGTTTGGCGGCACATCGCGCGGCGTTACGTCGGGAATCCGACGGTCTGGGCGTATGACCTGATCAACGAGCCGTGCCAGAACCGGCCTTCTCCCGAGGGGTGCGACAACTACTGGGCGCTGCAGGAACGCGCCGCACGCGCGATCCGCGAGATCGACCGCGACACCGCCATCGCCGTCGAGGTGGACCAGTGGGACGATCCCGACGGCTTCCATTTCGTCCGCCCGATGAATGTGCCGGGCGTCATCGTGTACCAGGCGCACATGTACCGCTCCCACGCCTTCACGCACCAGGGCGTGCACGGCACCAAGGATCGCTGGGCCTATCCCGGCGTAATCAGCGGACGACATTATGACAAGGAGGCGCTGCGTAGCGAGTTACAGCCGGTGCGGGATTTCCAACTGGCTTACAATGTGCCCATTTACATCGGCGAGTTCAGCGCGATCCGCTGGGCACAGGGAGCCGCGCAGTATCTTCAAGACGTGACGGAGATTTTCGAAGAGTACGGCTGGGACTGGTCGTACCACGCTTTCCGCGAGTGGAGCGGCTGGAGTCTGGAGCACAGCGACAACGAGTCTGACCCTCACCCGGCCGCGACGCCGCCTGAGCGCCAGAAGGTGATCCGCAAATGGTTCGAACTCAACCGCAGAGCGGCGCGATGAGCGAGTTTGACAGTCCGAGCGCGGTCCGCTGCGCCTGGTGCGGCAGCGACCCGTTGTATCAGGCGTACCACGACCGCGAGTGGGGTGTTCCGCTGCATGACGACCGGCGGCTGTTCGAGTTCCTGATCCTCGAGGGCGCGCAAGCCGGACTGAGTTGGCTGACGATCCTGCGCAAACGCGAGAACTACCGCGCGGCGTTCCACGGCTTCGACATCGCGCGTGTCGCGCGATACGGCGAGGCCGACACGGCGCGTCTGCTGGCCGACCCCGGCATTGTGCGCAACCGGCTCAAGATCGGTGCCGCGATCCGCAACGCACGTGGCGTGCTCGATATCCAAGAGACGCACGGCTCGCTCGACGCTTTTCTATGGCGCTACGTGGACGGCGCGCCGCGGCAGAATGCCTGGAGCCGGCTGAAGGAGATACCCGCGCGGACGCATACGTCGGACCTGCTGAGCCGCGATCTCAAACGCCTCGGCTTCGCCTTTGTCGGCTCGACCATCTGCTACTCGCTGATGCAGGCGGTCGGCCTGGTGAACGATCACACGATCGAATGCTTCCGACACCGTGAGCTGGCGTTGCCCGACACGCCGCCGAGCTTGAGCACCAGCCAGGCGATGGGGTGAAGCAGTGCCATGATGACGAACCATGGCGCATAGCCTTGCCCCTGCACACACGCGAGCAGTGGGCCGAACACGGTCTCTAATGCCTGGTCAAGGAATCCGCCGGCGCGCGCGGCCGGACCGGCGACCATCGTTGCCACCAGCAGATTCATCGCGATGCCGCCGAGCGTGCTGCCCGCGGCCACGACGCTGAAGACTGTGCCGACCGAATGGCGCGGAACTAGATCCACGACAAGAGCGCTGATGTTGATGAGCCATGCCAGCGAAGCCGCCACAATCACGGTTGCCAGCACCCGTGCCCCGTTCACATCCGGCGCGAGTGTGATGAGTGCCGAAAGCGGCATCAGGCAGGCGCAGATCAGCATCACGCGCATGCGGCTCTTGGCCGGTGCGTGACCCCGCCGGATCAGATAGCCCGAAAGCCAGCCACCCGCCAGACTGCCCACCCCGGCGGACGCATAGACCAGCCATGTGACACTGAGTTGCGCCTGTGAAAGCTGACGATCAACACTAAGATACTTGAAGAACCAGAACTGGAAAAAAACCAGACGGGATCGGTCAGAAGACGCCCGGCCAGCAGCAGCCACAGCCCTTTGAAACACAGCACCTGTCGCCAGCCCCAAGTTGGGGCGTCCGGGGCCGACACCTCACGCATGGGCTCATCGGGCAACGGGCACACGCGCGGCAACCGATAGAGCCGGAGCCAGGGGATGAGAAGGAGAAAGCCCGCCAGCCCCGTCACAATAAAGGCTATCCGCCAGCCTGAGCCTGGGCCCAGCCACTGCGCGAGTGACGGCCAAACCTCGGCATAGGCCACCGACGCCAGAGGGATTACCGCATACGGCGCGATGGCGGCGCCCAGCGTCGCGCCGGTCGTGTAGGCCCCGATGACAACCGCACGCCCGCGGGCTGGGAACCATTCAGACACCGCCTTCGAAGCGGCCGGCCACATGCCCGCGCCACCCAGGCCAAGCGCGAAGCGGGAAACCCCCAACGAACGCGGCCCTTGAGCTAGTGCCGACAGCATGTTCGCGAGCGACCACCCGATCACGAACAGCGACATGCTTGCGCGCGTGCCGATGCGGTCAACCAGCCTCCCGGATAATAGAGACGCTAGGGTATAAGCGATGAGGAAGAGATTGACCACGTTGGCGTAATCGCGGTCGTCCATGCCGAGGTCCGCCTGGATCGTGGGGGCCAACACGGAGAGTGTCTGGCGGTCGACATAGTTGAGGATCGCCGCGCCGGTGAGTAGCGCGGCGATCCCTAGCCGCAGACGTGGCATGTTTCGCTTCACCGCAAGCGGATCACTGTGCCGCCCTTGCCGTGACGGACGCTGAGGACGCCTTTCCCCAAGAAGTGTTCGTCATCAATGATAGCCGCACCACTGCCCGTTGCGCCGTAGGTGCCGCCCATGCGCAGCTTGTCGCCGAAATACAGATAGCCGACGGTCTCGTTCACACCCTCCGCGAGATTGACCTTTGCAACGCCGTCGTTCGCGATGAACAGTGAGGCTTCGTCGGCCAGCGCAGACGAGTTCTGCAGCAACAGAATGCCGGTCGCAACGGTGATGTTCGTGCAGTTGGGGCCGAGGCTGCCCGTAGAGCTGATGATCACCGTTCCGTTGCTGACGATCAGATCGCCAAAAGTGGAGCTGGTGCCGGACAACGTCAAGTCGCTGGCGCCGGTCTTGACAATGTTCAGATTGCCCGCGAACTCACCTGCAAAGGAACGCGCCGATGTGGTGTTGATCGTCAGTGTCGAAAAAGTCTCTTCCGTATTTGTGACGAGATGGTGGTTGTCAGATCCGGAATCGACCACCCCCGCCAGGCTTTGATTGAAGCCGGCCAGGTCGAGCGTCGCGCTCTTCACGTCCGTTTGGCTCGCATTCAATCCCAATTGAAGCACAGTGCCGGTCGGCAACGCATTGTCAATGCCGAGCTTGACAGTGCCGCACCTGACCCAGGTGTTGCCGCGCCACGTATTGTTGTTCGAGAGCAGGAGTGTGCCGCCCGCGGTGTTTGGCATGCGCACCACAAGATCATAGTTGTTGGTGCCTGAATCAATGACGCCGCTGATCTCCAGCAGCCCGCCGCCGAGGCATCCTAAACGAGACGAATTCTGAAGGGTGACAGGTCCGCTCCAGGTGTTGGTTGTGCCGTTGACGGATCTGATCGCGCCCTCGCCCGAGCTCGTGGCGCCAACGCCTTTGATGCTGACAGCGTTAGTGATGGTCAGATTGCCGGTCAGGTCCACTTGTCCTCCGGAAGCCACGGTGACGTGTCCGACGCCCAGCGCATGGTTATGCTTGGGGCTTAAATAGCCAGCCTTGACTACCGTGCCGCCGCTATACCTGTTTTCGCCGCCCAGGATCAGGGACCCGGCGCCAGACTTGGACAAACTGCCGTTACCACTGATGGTGTTGTTGATGGTCAGCGTGCCCGACGTGAGTTCAAATCCGCCGTTGAAGGAATCCCAGTTCACCGTGTAGTTGTTGAGCGAAGCGGGAGCAGCGCCGCTGAATCTGAGCACGCCGCCCTGGAACATGAGGGGCCCGGTTGCCGGCAGATTCGCCGTGGAGTCAACGGTTAGGAATCCATCCTCCAAAAACGTGCCGCCACCATACGTGTTGGCACCGGACAACGTCACGGATTTTGTCCCCTTCTTGATCAATGGGGTGCCAGCGCCACCAATCTGCGCGGCTATCGAATAGTCCTCAGCCGAGTTGTCAAACATCACGATGGAGGGTGTGACCGCGCCTGAGGCGCCAACCGTAAAGACCGAGGCGGTGTCGTTGAAAAGGACGGGGTCACCCGCCGTGAAAGCCGCCGGTTCGCCCAGCAGTGTCCAGTTCTCGGTGGCGGTATCCCAGACATCAGAAGTGGCGCCTGTCCAGGTCAGGTAGGTGATGCCAGCTCCGGTGACCGTCAGCGTCACCGCCGTCTCGCCGACCGTCAGCGTTGCGTTCGGGTAGGGACGGTCGAGCACCAGCGTGCCGGTGCCGGATTTGGCGGCGTAGGTCAGCAGCGTGTAGGTGCCGGCCGGCGGTGTGTCCGTGAAGGCCAACGCAAGACGGCTCGTGCCGTCCAGCGCCAGCGCCCCCGCGATCTCGATGCGGTCACAGTTGCCTTCCTCCCCCCCGAGGTCGCAGAGCAGGCGTCCGTCGGCAAGCGTCAATGCGTCGGCACCGGTATGTGCGAGCGTCAGTGTGCCGATCGTGCCGATGCCGCCCGGCATCAGCGTGCCGCCCGCATCAATGGCGACCGGTCCGGCGATGATGCCGTCACCTCCCAGCGTTCCGCCTGTCACCGACACCGTGCCGGCACCGTTCAATGCGCCCGGGGCCACGACCAGCAGCGTGCCGTCTTCGACCTCCGTGCCGCCGCTGTAGGTATGCGTGCCGGTCAAGGTCAGTGTCCCCTTTCCTTTCTGCACGAGGCGTCCGGAACCGGATACCTCATGGGTGAACAGACAGGCATTGGAGCGGTTGAAGGCCAGGGTGCCGTTGACCGCCGCGTCCACAAAGATCGCGCCGACCGCACCGCCCGCACCTACTTGCAGCGTGGCGCCGCTGTCCACCGTGACCGTTGCGAAGTTAACCCCTGCCGGGTTGACCGCGCTCGTGTTCCAAATCAAGGTGCCGGCCTCAAAGATGCCGTCTATAGGTTTGCCCGCATCATTGGCCAGCGACCAGTCCAGTCCGTTCACCTGCATCACGCCGGCACCCCGCTTGATAAAATGAAACCCGCTCATTGTCCCGTGTGGCCGGAAGTTCATGAAAGGCACCAGCAGATCAATCGGGGCATCGGGACTGTCGGCAATATCCATGATAAACGTAAAGAGACCGCTTGACGACGAGTTCCCGCACCGCAGCGAAAAAGCTTCGCCGGAACTGGTCCCGATAGAGAGCCCAGGTCCGGTACCGTCAAACCGCAGTGTCTGCACGGGGTCGGCGACGGCGTACGGCTCAAGGATGATGCGCTTCAGTGACAGCGAACCCAGCAACGCGACCGGCGTGTCGACGGTGTCCACGGCGTGCAGTGACAGGCAGCCGTAACTGCCTTTGACGATTGCGCCGCCGGCGGCACTGAAGGTGCCGCAGGAGATCGTGGGCACGGCACTGTCAATGGTGCCACCACTCTCGACGCGGACAGATGCGGAATTCGGTAGAGTCAGGGAGTTGACTCCCGTTTCCCACAGCGTCCGCAGGGTGGTGCCGATCCCAACCGTCAGGCTGGGCGTGCTCATCGTGTAACGCCCGGTCGACGTGGCGACGGTGAGCGTGCCGCCCTCGACGCGCGTGGCCCCGGTGAACGAGAGCGCGCCGTTGCCGTCGGTCGCACAGAACAGCTCGCCGGCACCGGTCTTGACCAGACCGCCCGCGCCGAAGACCGAGTTAACGGACAGGACACCGTTCGCCACATCGAACACTGTTTCATTCGCCAAGGAAAGCGCGTTGCGGAACGTCGCCGTGCCGCCCGTCTGCACCACCTGCGGGCCGGTCGCCCCGGAGTTCACGAAGGAGAGCGTGTTGCCCCACAGCGTGAAGGTTCCGGCCGCAGCCTCCAACCGGGTGAGCTGAAAGCTTCCGCTCAGATTGTTGGTGCTTGCGATAGCGCCTGACCCATTGAAAACGATGACGTCATCGGCTGAGCCGCCTGCGGACGGCTTCGTGCCGCTCCAGCTTGTGTCCGCACTCCAGTCGCCGCTGGACGTAATCGTGTAGACTTCGGCTCCGGCTGACAGTGCGATGGCCCATACACCCGCCAACACACCTCCCCGCAGCACCGCCATCATGCGCCGTGTGCGTTCTGACAGTCTTTTCGTATTCATAGCGACCTCCTTGATCATCCGTATTCTGATGCTGTGAGCGTGTCTGAGCTGGCACAGTCGGGGTGCCGCGCGGTTGGGATGCGTCCCGCCGCAAATCCCCTGAACCCAACAGTCGCCATCGTACCATATTGGTGTGTTTTTCCGCTAGACGAAATCACGTAAAAAATCTAAGATTTTGCGTCAGCATGAAAAAGAGTGCTTCTCGTTTCGGCATACGGGGAGGGACACGCATCCCCCGGATCGGCGTTCTGGTGGAAACAGCGACCACTTGGGGGCGCAACGTGTTTGTCGGTATCCAGAAGTATGTCGACCGGCATGCGCCTTGGCTGATCTACATCGATCCGCGCGGCGGCGAGGAGCCGCTGTCGCTGCCCCATGGCTGGCATGGCGATGGTGTGATCGCGCGCATCGCCAACCCGTCGCTCGCGCGTGAACTGCGCGACGCGCGGATTCCGACGGTCAATGTCTCCGGCATCCGCCTGTCCGAGAACCCGTTTCCTTGCGTGACGTCCGACCTGACGGCGTCCGGCCGTATGGCCGCCGACTATTTCCTTCAAAGGGGATTCCGCAGTTTTGCGTACTTCAGCCTGCTTGGCCTCCACTATGTCGCCGCGCATCAAGAGGCCTTTGCCGTACGGCTCGGGGAGGCCGGCTTCGGGTGTGCCGTCTACGCCGTGCGGCCGCGCCAAGGCGCACAGCCGGAGTGGAACCTCGACCTCGCCGAGATTGGGGCCTGGCTAGCGTCGCTGCCGCGCCCCGTGGCGGTCTTGACTTGGAATGCAAGCAGCAGCCGCGACGTGCTTTTCGCCTGTCAGGTGGCCGATCTGCCTGTGCCGGAGGAGGTGGCCATCCTCAGCGGCAGCGACGACGACCTGCTGTGCACATTGGCGCACATCCCCATTTCGGGCATCCAAGTGTCGGCCGAGCAGATCGGCTTCCGCGCCGCGCAATGGCTCGACGGCCTCATGCGGGGGCGTCAACCGCGTCCCCACACACGACTCATTCCGCCCGCCGGCATCACCGTGCGGCGCTCTTCCGATACGCTGGCCATCGACGATCCTGCGCTGACGAAAGCGATCCGTTTTGTGCGAACTCACGCGGCACAACCGATTACTGTCACCGATGTGGCGGTACAGGTCGGCCTTTCACGGCGGGCGCTGGAACGCCGCTTCGAGACCACGCTCGGACGGACACCCGCTGAAGAAATCAGGCGCCTCCGTATGGAACAGGCCAAAAGATTGCTCGAAACCACCGATCTCCCGATCCCCGACGTGGCCGAACAGTCTGGCTTTGGTTCCCCCGAATACCTGGCCTCCGTCTTCCGGCGCGCCTTCGGCCTGACGCCGCTGAAATACCGGCGCACCGCGCGTAACCGATAGAAGTTTGCCTAGCCGCCCGCGCGGGCCTCTGGCATATTACGGGCGGGTCAAAGACCAGAAGACAACTGACCCATGGAGACCGAAAGATGAACGCGTTGATGCGAGGTGCACTTGCGGCCGTGGCGATGATGGCGGCTCAAGGGGCACGAGCTGCCGACTCGATGCTGATCGAGGCGGAGGACTTCCAGTTTCACGGCGCATGGACAAGAAACAATGACCGCGCCGCGTCCGGTCGCGCCTACCTGCAAGTGCCACAGGACGCTCGCGATAGCCGGTACGACGCCGTCACGCGTATCAACTTGAATGCCGATGGCGACTACGCCTTCTGGGTGCGCGCGCGTGATTTCGCGCAGGACCGCCCGAAAATGCGGCGCTTCGCCCTGCTTGTCAACGGAGTCCCGCTCGAACAGGAGGCCGGCACGCACGGCCGCGAAGGCTTCGCGTGGCAACTGCTCGGTCGGCGCACCCTGACGGCCGGCGACCATCTGCTGGCCCTGCGCGACACGGCGCGCGCCTTCGGGCGTTGCGACGCGATCTTCATCACCCGCTCGAACAAAGCCCCCGGGGATCTCTCGATCGCCCAGTTAAACCGCTTTCGCGTCCAACCGAAAACCGTGTTGCTCCCCGAGCCCGAGGCCTTCCGTCCAGTGGCCGTGGCGCATGCAGACGCCACGATACTCGCGCGATTGGAATCCCCCGCATTGCGTGTCGCCTTCCTGGCCGGACGCGATCCGCAGGGCAAGCCGTGGATCGTGCGCCGCACCCGCCTGCTTCGAAACGGCGCATGGGAGGATTTGCCAGATGCGGCTGGCGAAGAACAGCTCTTTGTGCAACACACCGATGACGTGAAAGCCGACCTGCGCCGTGTCGCACTCTGGCGGGGCGCGCGTATTCCGATTCGCGTGTCACTCAACGGCGTGACGGCGGAAACCTTCAGTCAGATCACCGATCCTTTCACCGCCGCCCCGGCGCGCCGTTTTATCCCGCGCGCACTGCTCTCGGCCGATGCCACCGCGGTTGAGCTGCGCTACGAAGCGGAAGACGGCGAAGGGCTGCCGGTGCGCTGGAGCCTCGACCCGGATGATCCCTGCACGCTACGCGTCCAGGCGCGCTTCACCGCCAAAGTCAACGGCTCCTATACACTCGGCTTTTCGGCCTTCACGCCGACAGCGCGTGAACAGGTCGCGTTTGTACAGCTTCCGCCGCTCTATCAATTCCAGCGATTGCCGGAGACAGCGAACCTCCTGTGCAACACGCTGACGCCTCATCCGCTGGTGCTGGCGCAAGTGCCCTGGCTGGCAGGAGGCGCGCCGCTCTCGCTCGTCGTCACGGCGGAACCGGACGACCTCCCCTTCGAATGGCCGAACGCCACCAACGCGGTGTGCGGTTTTTCGTTGCTCAACGGTCGCGCTCAGGTGCAGCCCTCTTTCTTTAGTCCGGTGCTCGGCAGTTCCCGCTCGTTCCTCGCCGCGGGCGAGACGCGCGTCATCAGATGGCGCATGATGACCCGCCCCGCCGACTGGAAAGAAACGCTGGAAGCCTGCTGCCTGAACATCCTGAAGGTCACCGATTATCGCGAACCGCTCGGGGCCTCGCTCACTGAAGCGGTGCTCAACATGACCGACCTGATGATGAACGACGAGTACGGTGGCTGGGACAACGACCTCCGGGGCTTCTACGACATCGAGAGTGCCACCATGGGCAAGCATGCCGCGCCGCTGGCGCTGCTGTCGGCGGCGCTGCTGTCACGCAGCGAAACCTTCTGGCAGGCACGCGCCTTGCCCACGCTCGAATTTCTGCTGAGCCGCAAAGGGTCGGACATCCTGCAGAGCGGCACCAACCGTCTGGGCCAACCGGTCAAACAGCAGATCGCGGTGCCCGGCTCTTTCTACGGCACCGCCTGCTGGGAGGGCGCGCTGCGCCTCACCGGCGGACTCAATCCGTGGCTTCGCGACGTGGCGTTGCCTGCGGGCAAATTCCGGCACGCGCGCAGTTACAACAGCTCGGCCCCCTGGACCGAGATGCTGGCCGCGCACCGTCTCGCGCCGGATCTCGTACGCCTCGAAGCGGTCACGGCCGATGCCGACGACTGGCTGGCCAAGGCGGTTTATGGGCGCCAGACGCAACCGGTCGATTTTAGCACCTTTTACAATATCAGTTTCTATCCGTACTGGTGGGATGTGATCGACCTCTTCGAAGCGACCGGCAACACCAACTACCTCGCGGCGGCTGTCGAGGGGGCGTATCACACCATAGCCGGTCAATGGTCCCATCCCCGCGCGCCCGACGGCGAAGTGACCGTGCATCCTGACGGCTCGCAGGTCACGTATCACCGGATCTGGCACAAGAACGATCGGCTCTTCCGCCTCGGCTGGCCGCGGCAGCCCAACGACACGCCGACCCGCAGTGTGCCGGCGTGGCAGGTCTCGCCGGTCGGGCTCGGGCTTGAGCAGCCCTCAACCTACACCGCCTTCCCCGGCGCGATGAACAACATCATGCAATCGACCTGGGCGCCGCATCTGCTGCGCGTCTTCCGCTACACCAACCGCGAGATCTTGCGCACCTTCGCCCGCAACAGTGTGATCGGACGCTTCGCAAACTATCCGGGTTATTATCTGACCTGTTTCACCGACCTCGTGCACGACCCCAACTATCCTTACAACGGCCCCGATATCACCAGCATTTACTACCACCATATCCCGGTACACTACGCCTTTGCCATGGACTATCTCGTAGCTGATGCCGAGGTGCGATCAGGAGGGCAGATCACCTTCCCCTGGGTCAAGCAGAAGAACTATGCCTGGTTCAACAACCGCGTCTATACTGCTGAACCGGGAACGGTCTACTCTGATCGACGTGCGGTACTCTGGATCGAGCGTGGTCTGGTGACGACCGATCTGCAGACCGACTGGCTGGCGGCGCGCAGTCCCGACCGTTTCTGGGTGATGCTGATGAACCAGACGCGCGCACCACGTACGGTGAGCGTGAAACTGGATTCGGCCAAGAGCGGCGTGATCGCAGGCGAAGGAGACCTCTTCGAGGGCGATGCCGATCCATTCCGGGCGGCACAGAAGGCGTCCGCACGGCCCGCTCCGGCTTTGAAGGAAGGCGCCTTCACGGTCGAGATCGCGCCCCTCTCGATGGTGACGGTCGGCTATCCCGCCGAGAAACGTGCGGCCTTCCCGTCGTCGCAACCCCTCACCTCCGCGCGTCGCACGGCGGCCGCCGGTGCGTTTGGGCAGGCGCACGCTTTCACGATCCGGTCACCATGGGGGAAAGACGCCATTTACGCCGTGCTCACGGCCGATCCGATACCCGGTGCCCGGGTGGTCTTCACCTGCGAGGGCCAAACCCGCGTCTGCGAGCGCTTCCCGTACGAGGCGGGTTTCTATCCGGTGAGTGCGCCGGATGCGGCGGTGCGCATCGTCGCGCAGCTTCCCGGCCAGCCGGAATGTGTCATCGCGTGGCCCTGAGATGGCGCGTTTCAGTTCGACAGGAACGGGGTTGCGTCTCTGGAAAAGTTTGGAGTTATGAGAGTTTATTTAAGAGATCCTGCACAATTTTTGGGTTGGCTTGAAGCGAACGGTTTTGCCTATGCGGTGCTGCGCGGCTATCGCAACATGGGCGAGTGCCCGGTGCGCGGCGGCAAGGAGGACATGGATGTCCTGCTCGAAGACCGCGCGGTCGAGGCCGTGGCCCGCTCATTCCGCGGTGTGCCGAAGCGATTGGGTGTCAAATGCGATCTTTACAGCGTGACGGCCGGACAGGGCGCCGATTTTGTCGGCGGCGCCTATTTCCCCGCCGCGCTGGCCAATGCGATATTGCAACGGCGTGTGCGTTGGGAGAATGCGTTCTTTGTTCCGTGCGATCCCGATCTGTATATGTCGCTGCTCTATCACCTCGCCTATCAAAAGGCGGAGGCATGCCGTGCGGACGCCACGGATGCGCTTGCCTTCCGCGCCTACAAGCGCTACGGCTTCGTCAAGGAACTGGCGCAGCGGCTTGGGCGCCCGTACGACCTCTCGCTTTTCGGCATGCATAGACTGCTGTCTGAAGCGGGGTACGCGATCGATCACGACACGGCCGTCCGTTATCTCCAGAATCAGTTCAAGCATCTCTTCAAGAGCCGTTTTTTTGCGTTGCTGATGGCCGCTCAGCACCCCGGCGAACTCAACCTGTTCGTACTGCGCGCCAAGGCGGTGCGCCGCGGCTTCCGGCAGATGATGCTGGACGAGCTGGCCCGGCACTACACGCTGCTCGCCGTCAAGGACATTCCTTGGCTGACGCGTCTGACACGCGCGAAATACATGCGCGGCAACAAGTGGCGGTGGGGTGGTTGGCCGGTGGTGGCGGTGGCGGTCTTCGATCCGGAGCCGTGCTGGCGATCGGCGGAAGAGCGCGGCAGGGAGCATCCGCTGGTCTTCAACAGCCGCCAGTTCTTCAAACGCGAGCTGCGCGACCGGATCGTGCGTGAGGGACGGCTCTACCACAAAGACAACGCCTTGCACTCCACCGACAATGAAGCCGAAGCGGTGGGGCACCTTGATCTCTTTTTCACGCCACAGGAAGAGGGTGCGATCTACGCGCACGCGGCTGCGCTGCGCGCCACGCTCACGTCGCCTGTCTTTCCTGTCGACCGGTGAGCGGAGTGCTTATTGCAGCGAGATTTTCGCGGCTTCGGCCTTGGCTTTGGCCAGGACTTCGTCGAGGCGTACCGGCACGCCGCCGCGGCGCTTGCTCTCGTCTGCGGCTTCCATGAAGGCGAACAGCTCGATCGTCTCTTCCGGCCTGACCGGCGCGACACCGGTTTTGAAAAAGGTTACGATTTCTGCTAACAGCAGTCCGTAGCCTTTGAAATCGTCGACGCGCCGCATGCCTTTCGCCAGAAAAACCGTTGCGCCGTAACCGTTTTTCGAATCACGGTTACCACGGAAAGTGCCGATTCTTCCCTCACGCCATGTGCCGATGGCTAGATCGGTGCCGGGAGTGGAGACGCGCACGACCGATTCGCAGCCGGTCCCCATCAGCGTGAAGAGCGTTTCGACTCCGTGGATGCCGTACCAGAAAAAGTCGGGATGCGTGGCTTCGAGCGAGCAGGGGCTGAAGGCGTCCACACCTAGGACTTTTCCATGTTTACCGCTTCGGATCTCCTGCGTCATGAGCGTATAGCGCAGCGATGAGCTGGAGAACATCGGCACATTGTAACGCTTGGCTGCCTCAAAGAGCGCCAGCACATGCGGCAGCGAACCGGCGATCGGCTTGTCGATGAACACGCGCTTGCCCGCCTTAAAAACCGGTAGCGCCTGTTCCAGATGGACACGGCCGTCGTTGCTCTCCAGTAACACCGCGTCGACTTTCGTCAGCAAGGTGTCGATCGAGTCGACGATCTCAACGCCGAACGGTTTGACCTTTTCGATGTAACCGGGCACGCGATTGGTGCTGGAAACGATGTCGCGGCTGCCTTGCGGATAGGCGGCCACCACACGGCAACCCGCGTACTCCGGCGCCGGGTTTTCGGCATTCAGAAGTTTGGCGAACTCGACGCTGTGCGAGGTGTCGAGCCCGATGATGCCGACTTTCAGGATTTCGGCGGCCGAGACTGCACACGCGGAACACAACGCACCGGCAAGCATAACGGATTTCAACATGACAATCCCCCTTTCACGTCTACTGTAACAAGACCAAAAAGCCGCACACAAGTGTGTACGGCGTGCACATTTCAAAAGAGAAGTGCAAACGATGTCAGCCTTAATCCAGCGTCTTGATGCGGATGTCTTTGAACTCCGTCCACATCGGCCGGCCGGCGTGCAGTTGCAGGCCCAGAGAGCCGTCCAGCAGGGCCAGCGCGGGATCGTCCGTGAAGTCCAGAATCAGCCGCTCGTTCAGGTAATGACGGATACGGTTGCCTTTGGCGACGATCACGACATCATTCCAGTCGTCGAGTCTGAACAGCGCCTTGAATGCCTCACCGTCCAGCAGCGTCGCCTGCACCTGTTTCTTGCCGTCGGCCCAGATCGCCTGCTCGCCGACCAGGCAGATACGTCCACGCTTACCGCCTTCGTCGTAAATGAAACCGGCGACATTCGGCAGTTTTTGTTCGTTACGGATTTCGTGCTGGTACCCTTTGAGCCGCCACTGATTCTTGGCCTCGGGCTTACACGGAATGCGCGCGGAACGGTACTGGATGCCCGAGTTGTTGGAGGCAGAGCAGCGGAAGGAGAGCCGAAGTTCAAAGTCCCGCGTCGTGCCGTCTTTCCAGATCAGGAAGGTGTTGCCCTGCGCCGGATTCTCGGGGGTCGTCTCACCGCGGATCACGCCGTCTTTGACCGACCACAGCGACAGATCGCCTTCCCAACCGGTCAGATCTTTGCCATTAAAGATGCGGGTCATGCCGGGCGTTTCGGGCGGTGCCATCTGCGGCCCGGCGGCGGTAACGCTGAGGGTGGCTGCGAGGAGGGCGGCCAGAACGAGAGACGTGCGCATAGGAATCCTTTTTTTGAGTTCGTGTTAAAGAAGAGGGGTGCGAGAGCGTGATTACAAGGCTTCTTTGACGGCGGCCACCAAGGCGTCCGCCTGGGTGAGCCCGGTGAAGGACTTGACGGTCTTGCCGTCCTTCAGGACCACGAGCGTGGGAATGCTGCGGATGCCGAACGCTTGGGCGGTGGCTTTCGCGTTGTCGACATTCACTTTGGCGACCCTGGCTGTGCCGCCGAGCTGTTTCGCTACGGCATCCACGATCGGCCCCTGCTTACGGCAGGGCGGACACCAGGGCGCCCAGAAATCGACGAGCACGACGCCACGCGCGGTCTGCATGGAGAAAGTCGTGTCATCAAGTTCGAGCACGGTACTGCGGGCAGCACCGTCGGCCGTCGGCGTTGCGTCAGTTGCCGGATTCCTGTTACAACCGGTCATCAGCAGCAAGGCACAGCCTGTCAGCAGGGCGCACAACATCTTCATCATCGCGTTCCTTTCTTAAGGTTGCTCCATCATAACAGGTTGACCGCTTCCCGTCAAAGAGTCCCTTGGGGGAGTCGGAAGCCCCTCTCCAGCAATGCGTGATAGACATTCTGGCACACCTTCTGCTAGTGTCTCGCATGACTTTTTGTCACTCGGACTCTTCAGGCCGGGTGTTGCGTCAACCCATCAACAGAGGAACCAGGATGCTGACCGTAAGTAACCTCAGAAAAGACTTCGGCTCATTCCAGGCGGTCAAGGGAGTCTCCTTTTCCGTGGAAAAAGGCGAGGTCCTAGGCTTTCTCGGGCCGAACGGCGCGGGAAAATCGACGACGATGCGTATGATCACCGGATTCATCCCGCCCACGGCAGGAACCGCCACCATCTGCGGCCACGATATCACGACCGACCCCGTGGCCGCCAAGCGCTGCATCGGCTATCTGCCGGAGAATGCGCCAAGTTATCACACCATGACTGTGACAGATTTTCTCGCCTTTGTCGGCGAGGTGCGCGGGTTCTCGGGCAAAGCGCTGCACGAGAAGGTCGAAAACGCGATCATTAAGAGCCGGCTGGAGAATGTGCGCAACCAGACGATCGAGACGCTCTCCAAAGGTTACCGTCAGCGCACCTGCTTTGCGCAGGCGATCCTCCACGATCCTCAGGTGCTGATCATGGACGAGCCGACGGACGGTCTGGATCCGAACCAGAAGTTCGTGGTGCGCCAGATGATCAAGGAGATGGCGGCCGACAAGGCGATCATCATTTCCACGCACATTCTCGAAGAGGTGGACGCCGTCTGCACGCGCGCGGTGATCATTGCTGGCGGCCAGGTGGTGGCCAACGGCACGCCGGCCGAACTGCGCGCCAAGGATCCCCAGGGCCGCCTGGATGTGGTGTTCCGTAATCTGACGATGACCGAGGAGGCCTCGAAATGACCAACCTGACAACCGTCAAATCCATCTTCCGCCGTGAATTCAAGTCCTACTTCGACTCGCCCGTGGCGTACGTCTTCCTGGTCGCTTTCCTGGTGCTGGTCGGCTTTCTCACGTTCGGCGTGACCATGTTCTACGAGCGCCGTCAGGCCAACCTGACGCCGTTCTTCTTCTGGCACCCGTGGGTCTACCTGCTGCTGGTTCCGGCCGCGACGATGGGCCTTTGGGCCGAAGAGCGGCGCACCGGCACCATTGAGCTGCTGCTCACCCTGCCGGTCACGCTGGTCGAGACGCTTGTGGGCAAGTTCCTGGCCGCGTGGGCCTTCATCGGCATCGCGCTGGCGCTGACCTTCCCGATCGTGCTGACCACAACCTGGCTGGGCGACCCGGACATGGGCGGGATCTTCTGCGGCTATCTGGGTTCGCTCCTGCTCTCCGGCGCCTGCGTGGCGATCGGGGTGTTCGCCTCGGCGCTCTCGCGCAGCCAGGTGATCGGCTTCGTGATCGCCCTGGCGATCTGCCTCTTCCTGCTGATCATCGGGTTCGACCCCGTGATTAACGCTGTCTCGGGCTGGGGCGTGCCGTCCGGCATCGTCAACGCGGTCGCGTCGTGCAGCCTGATGCAGCATTTCGACGCCATGCGCCGCGGCGTGATCGACTTCTACGACATCGGCTATTACGTCGGCGTCATGGTCTTTATGCTGGCCGCCGCGCACGTGGTCACCGACAACCGTAAAGCCTCCTGACACTGAAATTTCTTGGAGTCTGCTATGTCTGCGAATAAATCGATTCTTCTTTCACGTTTCGGCTCCGGCCTCGCGGGACTGTTGGCCCTGCTGGTCATCATCGGTGCCGTCAACCTGATCATCGCCAACCTGCGCCTGCGCGTCGACCTGACCGCCGAGCGGCTCTACACGCTCTCGAAAGGCTCGAAACAGGTGCTCGGCAAACTTGAAAACGATGTGACGCTCAAGTTCTACTTCAGCGCCTCGTCGAGCGAGATGCCGATGGGCCTCAAGACCTACGCCAACCAGGTGCAGGACCTGCTCAAGGAGTACGAGCTGGCCGGCAAGGGGCGCATCATACTTGAAGCCTACGACCCCAAACCCGACTCGGACGCCGAGGAGTGGGCGCAGCGTTACGGCATCGAGCCGCAGCAGACCAACCCGTTCGGCCAGCCGGTCTACTTCGGCCTGGTCGCGGTCTGCGGCGAGACCGAGGCGGTCATTCCCGGCCTCAACCCGCGCACCGAGGCGACGCTGGAGTACGATATCACCCGTCTGATCACGCGCGTGGCCTGGCCCGAGAAGCCGGTCATCGGCGTGCTCAGCAGCCTGAGCGTGCTCGGTGCGCCGCAGAATCCCATGATGATGATGCGCCGCCAGCAGCAGGACCAGGGCTGGACCGCCTTCCGCGAGCTGCGTAAGGATTACATCGTGCGCGAGATCCAGTCCGACGTCGAGACGATCGACGCGGACGTCAAGACGCTGATCGTGGTGCATCCCAAGAACCTTGAGGACAAGGCGCTCTTCGCGATCGACCAGTTCGTGTTGCGGGGAGGCCGTCTGATCGTCTGTGTCGATCCCTTCAGCGTCGCGGACTTCGAGGCCAGCCAGCAGCAGAACCCGATGATGATGCAGATGGGCGGCGGACAGGCCGGCCCCTCCACACTCGGCAAGCTGTTCGACGCCTGGGGCGTGACCTTTGACACCACCAAGGTGGTCGCCGACCTCAGTGCGGCCACCAAGCTCAACTCCGGCAACGGCCGCGTGGAAGACAATCCCGCCTTCCTCTCGCTGGGCACCGCCAATCTGGCGAAGGACGACCTGCTCACCGCGCAGCTTTCGCAGGTGATGCTGCCCTTCGCCGGCGCACTCTCGGCCAACACGCCCAAAGAGATCACCTTCACGCCGCTCATCACCACCTCTGCGGACAACGCCTGCCTGGTGGATCAGATGAACGCGCAGTTCGGCATGAGTGCCATGCGCTCTCAGCTCAAGCCCGACGGCGCCCAGCGCACCCTCGCCGCGCGCCTGCAGGGCACCTTCAAGACCGCTTTCCCGGATGGTCTGTCGGCCAACGATACGGCGAACGCCGCCACCAACGCGGCGCCCACTCACCTGACCTCAGGCACCAGCACGGTCATGATCTTCGGCGACGTCGACTTCCTGAACGACCGCTTCTGCGTACAGGTCATCAACTCGCTGTTCGGTCAGATCGCGCAGCCGATCAACGACAACCTGACGCTCTTCGGCAACACGGTCGAGCAGTTCGCCGGCCGCGAGGAGCTGATCGGCGTACGGTCGCGCGGTCACTTCAACCGCCCGTTCGTCAAGGTCGACCAGCTCGAGGTCAAGGCCATGAAACAGTGGCAGGCTGAAGAGGAACGACTCGAGGCCGCCCTGCAGGAGACCCAGCAGCGTCTGTCCGACCTCCAACGGAAGAAGACCGGCAACGAGCGCCTGATTCTCTCCAAAGAGCAGCAGGCCGAACTGGCGCAGTTCCGCAAGACTCAGGCGGAGACGCGTAAGCAGCTCAAGGAGGTCCGCAAGAACCTGCGCAGGGACATCGAGCGTCTCGGCCTCACCCTTAAAGTCGCGAACATCGTACTGGTTCCGCTGCTGGTGATCGGCTTCGGCCTCTTCCGCGGCCTGCGCCGCAGGAAACGTTGACGTATGCCGGCGGGCGCGCCGTCATGCCCGTCCGCCGGTTCTCTCTTTCACCTCTTGCACAAAAGGATTCCCACTATGACCAATAAGAAACTCGTCTCGCTCACTGCGGCGGCGGCCGTGCTGGTCGGCCTCGCCTACCTCAGCAGTTCCAGCAAGAAAGTGAAGGCCCCCTCGATCGTCGGCAAGCCCGTGGTCAAGAAGTTCGACATCAGCGCAGTCGCGAAAATCGAGGCCGGTTCCGCCGACAAGAAGCTCGTGCTCGCCAGCACTGATGCGGGCTGGGTCATCGAGTCGCTGTACGGCTACCCTGCCGACATTACCAAGATCCGCGAGAACCTGCTCAAGCTCACCGACCTCAAGGCTGGGCACGTCGCCTCCGGCAAGAAGTTGGAGAACCCCATCCTGGTCGATCTGCAGGACGCCACCGGCAAATCGCTCGCCACGCTGCGCCTCGGTGACAAACACATGCGTCAGCCTTCAGGGGAGATGGCGCAGTTTGGCGGGGGCGGCTATCCGGACGGGCGCTATGTCGCGGGCGATGGCAGCGAGACCGTGGTGCTCGTCAAGGACACGCTCGACGCTTTTGACGGCGACGTCAAGAGCTGGACCGAGACGCAGATCGCTTCCGTGTCTTCAGCCGACGTGACGGCCGCCGAAATCACGCGCGATGGCCAAACCGTCAAGCTCACCAAGAAAGATGGCTCTTGGACTTTGGAAGGGTTGGGCGAAAAGGAGGAGTTCGACACGTCCAAGACCTACAGCGTGGAGTCCGCGCTCAGCTATCTCAACTTCAACACGGTCGTCGATCCCGCTCTCACGGACGAACAGCTTGGCTTCACCACGGGCGCGGTCTTCACCGTCTCCCTCAAGAACGGCGAGCGCTACACCGCCAAGATCGGTAACGTGGCCGAAGGCAGCTCGGATCGCTACATCCGCCTGAGTGCCGCCTTTACGCCGGTCGGCACGAACGAGACCGAAAACGCCGAAATCACCAAGAAGGTGGATGCCTTTAACGCCAAGTCCGGCAAATGGGCCTACACGGTCTCTTCTTACAACGCGGAGAACATGACCAAGAGCCGCGCCGATTTCGTCAAACCTAAGGAAGAACCGAAGCAGGAAGAGGCAACGAAGGAAGAGCCCAAGAAAGACGAGCCCAAGAAAGAGGAGCCGAAGGAAGAAGAGGCCAAGCCAACCGACGAAAAAACAGACAAATGAACTTAGAAAAAACCACCAACCTGATTGCGGCGCAGGCCGAGACGTTGACGGCGATCCGTCAGGAAGTCAACAAGGTGATCGTGGGGCAGGAGAAGCTGATCGATCGCCTCATCATCGCGCTGATTACCGGCGGGCACATCCTTCTTGAGGGTGTGCCCGGCCTCGCCAAGACCCTCTCGGTCAAAACCCTGGCGGACGCTCTCGGCTTGCAGTTCCAGCGCATCTCCTTCACGCCGGACCTGCTGCCGGCCGATGTGATCGGCACGATGATCTACAACCCCAAGGACGCGACCTTCACGCCCAAAAAGGGGCCGGTCTTCACCAACCTGCTGCTGGCGGATGAGATCAACCGTGCCCCGGCCAAGGTGCAGAGCGCCCTGCTCGAAGCGATGCAGGAGCGTCAGGTCACGATCGGCGAGAACACCTATGCGTTGCCCGCTCCTTTTCTAGTGATGGCCACGCAGAACCCGATCGAGCAGGAGGGCACCTATCCGCTGCCTGAGGCGCAGGTCGACCGCTTCATGCTCAAGTGCATCATCACGCATCCGTCGCGCGATGACGAGCGGCGCATCATGAACCGCTTCGCGCAGAAACCGCCCGCGCCGGTCAAGGCCGTCATCGCCGCCGCAGACGTTCAGGCACTGCGCGACACGCTGGAGCAGGTGTATTGCGACGAGAAGGTGGGCGACTACATCCTCGACATCGTTTTCGCCACGCGCGAACCCGCTGCGCATAAGCTTGACCGCCTCGTGGGCCAGATCCAGATGGGGGCCTCGCCGCGCGCGACGCTCTGCCTCAATCTGGCCGCGCGCGCCAACGCGATGATGCACGGCCGTGCTTACGCCACGCCGCAGGACGTCAAGGAGATCGCGCACGACGTGCTGCGCCACCGGATCATGCTCACCTACGAGGCTGAAGCCGAGGAGGTCACGACGGACAAAGTCATCACCGACATCCTGAACACCCTTCCTGTACCCTAATCCATCCACAGATGGCACAGATGACACAGATAAATACTGATTCTCACAAAGATGAACAGACCTACGCTATTATTGGTGCGGCCATGCGCGTCCATTCCGAATTGGGCTGCGGGTTTCTAGAGTCAGTGTATCAAGAAGCATTGGCTATCGAGTTTCAAGTGTGCAATATTCCTTATGAGCGAGAGAAGGAATTGCCGATCTTGTATCGAGGTAACCAGCTAAAAACCTTTTATAAAGCGGATTTCGTCTGTTTCTCTTCGACCATTGTGGAATTAAAAGCATTGTGCCGGCTTTCCGGGAACGAAGAAGCCCAGACTATCAATTACCTTAAAGCCGCCAGCCTTCGGAAAGCCCTCCTTTTTAATTTCGGGACACAACACCTTTATTACAAACGTTTCGTTCTCTAATCTGTGCCATCTGTGTAATCTGTGGATTAAAATGCCTATCGATACGACAGAATTGATGAAGCAAGTGGGGAAGATCAAGATCCTCACGACGCATCTCATCGATGACCGCCTCTCGGGCGACTACCACTCGGTCTTTAAAGGCCAGGGGGTTGAGTTCGACGAGGTGCGTCCCTATGTGCCCGGCGACGACGTGCGGTCGATCGACTGGAACGTCACGGCGCGCACCGGTCTGCCGCACGTGAAGCGTTTCTCGGAAGAGCGCGAGCTGACCGTCATTTTTCTGGTCGATGTCTCGGGCTCGCAAATTTTTGGCTCAGGAGCACGCTCCAAGTCCGAACTGGCCGCCGAGATCACCTGCCTGCTGGCCATGACCGCGATCCGCAATCAGGACAAGATCGGACTGATCCTGTTCAGTGACCGTATCCTCAAATCGATCCCGCCGCGCAAGGGCCGCACCGCCGTCATGCGCCTCGTGCGCGAGGTGCTGGCCGCCGACGAAACGCGCGAGCGTACCGACATTACCGCCGCGCTGCGCTTCCTCAACAACGTGCAGAAACGCAAGGCTGTGGTTTTTCTTGTCTCCGACTTTCAGGACGCCGGCTACGAGCGCGAACTGCGTGTGACCGCGCGCCGCCATGATGTCATCGCCTGTCCGATCGCGGATCCCTGCGAGGCTGCCTTGCCGGATGTCGGTCTCATCGAGTTGCAAGATCCTGAGACCGGCGAGCTTCTGCTGGTCGACACCTCCTCCGCCGCGGTGCGTGAGGCTTTCCGTGCGCAGGCCGATGCCGAAAACGATCAGCTCCTGCGTTTCCTGAAGCGCACCGGCATCGATTTCATCCGCCTCTCCACCGACACGCCGTACATCGACGATGTGCGCGCCCTCTTCCGTCGCCGCGCACGGAAAAGATAAGCAATATGAGAAATGTCCGTCAGATTCTGGCAGGGACGCCTCGCCCAGGCGTCTGCGGCGGTCTCGGCGAGACCGCCCTGCCGGTTTCGCGCCCGACGCGTGTGCAGGCTTTCGTTTTGTGGACGGGAACGCCCGCGCCCCCGACTGGGCTCACCTCCTGCGGTCGGGACGGAGCCCGACCCTCCAGCCCCTTGGTGGAGGGACGGCCTCCGTGCCGTCCGGTGCCTGATACCCGGCCAATCAAGCTGTGCCCCACATGGTTGGCCGCCGCCCTTATTACTTTTTCCCTGTTACCTCTCACATCTCTCTCTGCCTTCACTGCCGACCTTTCGCACGGTGAAGTCTCGATCAAGCTCGAAGCTTCACCGGAGCACGTCTCGCCCGCCCGGGATTTCATGTTGACGATCACCGTCGAGGCTCCGGCGCATCTTGAGGTCGCATTGCCGGATCTGCGCGACCGTTTCTCCGGATTCGGCACGGCCGAAGATTTTGCGACCGAACCCGTCACCGCCAACGGGCGCAAGCGCCAGACCTACCGTTGGCGACTTGTGCCCGAGCCGGCCGCCGAGCGTTACCGCCTGGCCCCCTTTGCGGTCACCGTGACCGACACCTCGCACCGCCAAGGTTCGCAGCCTTCTCCCTCCTCCCTCCTCCCCCCTCCTACCTCCTTTGCGACAAAACCGGTGGTTTTCCCGACCGAAGGCGCGCGCCCGCCGGTGACCGGTGATCCGGAGGTGACCCCCGAGCCGATCTACATTCCGCCGACCGCGCGGGCGGTTGCGCTCTGGATTTTCGCGGCGTTGGGCGGGCTGGCCGCACTCGCGGCCGCACTTTTCGGTCTGACCCGGATCAGCCGCCGCGTGCGCGAGTTCCGCATGTCGCCTGTGGATCGCGCCATGGCCGAACTGCAACGTCTGTTGGGCCGTAACCTGCCGGCGCGCGGGCTTTACAAAGAGTTTTACATCGAACTGACCATGGTGGTGCGGCGTTATATTGAGCGCACACGCGGCATCCGCGCTCCCGAGCAGACCACGCAGGAATTCCTCGCCGCCGCCGCCGGTCATCCCTCTTTCACACCTGAGGTTCTCGCTCAACTCAAGGTGTTCCTCGAATCTGCTGACCTCGTGAAATTCGCTGGTCAAGAGGCCACACCTGCCATGGCCGACGCCGCCACCGCCAGTGCCCGGGCCTACATCCGCGCGGACGCGCAGCAAGATCAATTAGGAATTAGGAATTAGGAGTCAGGCGCTCTTGGGAAAAACTGCCGAGATTGGAAACATGGCCATGAAGGAATCTATCATCAGAACCAAAAGCTATGCCTTTGCCGTTCGGATCGTGCGTCACTTCCGGTGGCTGAGCGACACGAAGAAAGAGTACGTGCTCTCCAAGCAGCTCTTGCGCTGCGGTACATCCATCGGTGCCAATGTGGAAGAGGCTGGCGGAGCCGTCTCCGAAAAGGAGTTCGCCGCGAAGATCCAAATCGCGTTCAAGGAAGCGCTGGAGACCCGTTTTTGGTTACAGTTACTTTACGACGCCGACTATCTCGATTCCGCAGACTTCGACTCCCTGTATGCCGATTGCGATGAACTCGTCCGCATACTCTCGTCGATCACCAAATCACTCCGTGAGAAATATCCTTCCGCCCACGAGTCTTTTGACCCCGATGCGTATGGCACTCCTTCCCCAACTCCTCATTCCTAATTCCTCATTCCTAACTCCTCATTTCCAATGATCAGCTTCGCCACACCGCTTGCGTTTCTGCTGCTGCTGCCTTGGGCTGCGGCCGTCTGGTTTCTGTACCGTACCGGCCGGCGCGCGGGCGTGCTTTTCGCCGCGACGCGCCGGTTGCCGGCCCGGACGGCGAGGTGGCGCGTGGTGGCCGCCTCTGTCATACCGCCGCTCTTTCTGCTGGGCACACTGCTGCTGATCATTGCTGCGGCGCGGCCGCGCACGACGCTGTCACGAGAGCGTCGTTCGGTCAATGCCATCGCCATCGGCATGGTCGTCGATGTCTCGGGCTCCATGGAGGCGCTGGATCTCTCGCCGTCGCAGCACGAGTGGAAGACGCGTCTCGAAGTGGTGAAGGAGCTGTTCGCTAAATTCGTGGAGGCGCGCCCCGACGATCTGATCGGACTGGTTACCTTCGGCGGATACGCCTCGACGCGTGCGCCGCTCACAGCCGATCACCGTGCCCTCGTGCATGTTCTCAAAGGCGTGGAGATTCCGCGCGCACAGACCGACGCCCAAGGCCGGCCTGTCGATCAAGAGGAAACGCTCACTGCGATCGGTGACGGCCTCGCCACCGGCGTGGCGCGTCTGACCGATGCCGAGCCCAAGACGCGCATCATCATTCTGCTTTCCGACGGCGAATCGAACACCGGCATCATCACGCCTGAGCAGGCGGCGGACGCCGCCGCCAAGCTCGGCATCCGCGTCTACGCCATCGGCGTCGGTTCGAACGCCCGCACGCCCTTCAAGACACGCGACCTCTTCGGGCGCGAGACCATCGCCTACGCCAATGCCACGTTTGACGAGACTCAGCTCAAAAACATCGCTGCCAAAACCTCCGGACGCTATTTCAGCGTGCGCGATCATGACGGGCTCAAAGCCGCGCTCGAAGAGATCAACACCCTCGAAACCACCCGCATTGACCGTCAGGTCTACCAGCGGTTCGACGAACACTTTGTCCGCTTTCTCCTTTGGGGTGCAGCCCTCGTGGCCCTGGCCCTCACTCTCAACATGACGTTGACGCGAAGACTGCTCTGATTTACATTAGGAGTTAGGATTTAGGAGTTGGAAAGCAGCAAGCGCACGGAGCTATCATGAAAGACACGCCGGTTAAAACGAAGAGTTATGCATTCTCGCTTCGGATTGTCAGACTTTTCCAGTGGCTGTGTAAGGAACGAATGAGTCCGTTTTATCGAAGCAGATCCTTCGTTGCGGCACTTCCATCGGCGTCAATGTTGAAGAGGCCAGCGGCGCTTATTCCAAAAAAGACTTCGCGGCCAAGATCCAGACCGCATTTAAGGAAGCCCTTGAGACCCGGTATTGGTTGCGCCTTCTGCACGATACCGATTACATCCAGACCTCCGCCTTTGAGTCTTTGAACACCGACTGTGAGGAACTCGTTCACATCCTCTCTGCCACAACCAAAACTCTTCGAGAGAAATCTGGTCCCGTGCAGGAAACCTCCGACTTCGATCCCGACTCGTTATATGCGTCCCCAACTCCTAACTTCTAATTCCTAACTCTGAACTGAGAATGCGTTTCGTCTATCCATACCTCCTGCTCCTGCTCTCGCTCATCCCGCTGGTCGGGGTGTTGTGGTTGTGGCTGTACCGGCGTGCGCAGCGTCGGCTGGGGTTGCTGGTCGCGCCGGCGATGCAATCCAAGCTGATGCCGCAGCACCCCAAGGGCGTTTTTTATGCCCAGTTCTCGCTGGTGATGGTTGGATTGACCCTGCTGGTCTTTGCCGCCGCGCGTCCGCAGTGGGGGCGCAAGGACGAGAAGGTCTTCACGCGCGGCCGGAACCTGGTGATCGCCCTCGATGTCTCGCGCTCCATGCTTGCCGCCGATGTGCATCCCAACCGGCTGGAGCGCGCCAAGGCCGACATCATGGATCTGATCGATGATCTGAAAGGCGACCGCGCCGCGCTGCTCGCCTTCCGCAGCAAAGGCAGCCTGCTCTGTCCGCTCACCACCGACTATGCCTTCCTGCGCCAGGCGCTCGACGGGGTCTCGCCGGAGTCGGCCCCGCGCGGCGAGACCGATCTCGGCGACGCCATCCGCAAATCGCTGGAGGCGCTTGATCCCGCACTCGACGAGTACAACGCGATCCTGCTCATTTCGGACGGCGAGGATCTCAAGGGCGATGCGCTGGAGGCTGCCGCCGAGGCCGCCCGCCGCAACATTCCCATCTTCACGGTCGGCATCGGCGATGATGCCGGGGCGACGATTCCCGGCGAGAACGGACAGGGCGTTCAGCAATTCAAGGGCACGGCCGTCAAAACGCGGCTCGTGGGCGAAACCCTCTCTGCGATCGCCGCCGCCTCCAACGGCCGTTACATTCCGCTCGGCACGGCCGGCACGGCCCACACCACCCTCGGCGCGATTTACCGTCGGCATCTGCGCCAAATCGCCGCCAAAGAGCAGCAGGAGCAGATTGAAAACCGTTATCAGGAGCGCTATCAACTCTTTCTCTTCCCCGCGTTGATCAGCCTGTTGGCTGCGGCCGGCTTCAGCCGCGGACGGCTTTGCGGCAACCGCGTGAGAAATTTAGGAATTAGGAGTTAGGAGTTAGGAGTTGGGATTGCCATGACGTTTATTTGGCCAACTTTGCTGATCTTCAGCCTGTGTATATCCGCTCAGGCTCAAGACCCCGTTGTCTCGCCTTCCCAACAGCCTGAATCTTCGGCTTCTCCTGCCTCCGACACGTCGGCCACCAACCGCGCGCCGGTTGTGGTCGCGCCCGGCCGTGCCGGTGCGCGCGAGGCTCAGACGCTGTTGCGCAGGGGGCGCCACACGGAAGCGGCGGAGGCTTTTCTCTCCGCCGCGCGCGGCGCGGATGTGCAGGAGGGTGAGGAGTACCGTTACAACGCGGCGTACGCCTACTACGTTGGGAAGGATCTGACCAACGCGGTGCAGACACTGCGACCTTTGCTCACGTCGCGCAAGAACGGTGCTCGGGCGGGTGAGTTGCTCGGCCTGATTCTGATGAAACAGGCGCGTGCCAGTGGCGCTGAAGACCCGGAAGCTAAGGCTAAGGCGCTTGAAGAGGCTGCGGTCGCGTTCCAGCGCGCCCTGCGCGAAGCGCCGCAGGACGAGCGCCGTGACCGCAATCTGACACGCGCGGTCGCGCCGCTGCCGGAGGCGCGCGAGAGTGCCCGCATCGCGCAGGTGCTGAAAGAGCACGGCCAGACGCCTGCGGATCGGCTGCTGGGCACGTTGCTTGCCGAACAGCGTGCGCTGCTGGAGGAATCGGCCGTCCTTTTCACTAACGACGCCCCGGCGTTGATCACCAAGGCTGAAGCGCTGGCCAAGCGCCAGCGGCAACAGGCCGACCTCTGGATCCCGCTCAAGCAGCAGATCCTTCAGGCCGTCACCAACGAACAGCAGCAGGCGCATTTCGCCCGGCAGATTGAACTGGCGCGCGACTGCATGAAGGGCGCGGCTGAGGCACTGCAGGATCTTCTGCCCGAAGCCGCGGCCGACACCGCGCAAGCCGAGCCGCTCGTATACGCCTTCTGGAAGGCCGCCGCACCGCCCGACGCCGCACTCGACGAGGATATCCTTTGCCAGAGCAACGCATTGCACAACCTGAATCTCAGGTATTTGGAAAAGCGCGACGCACAGGCCGAAGCCCTGCAGCTGACCCGCATTTTCCGCGAACGTTTCCCGGAGTGGGCGGAACAGTACATGCGGCAGGCGCAAAGCGACACCAACATGCCGCCCTTCACGGCGGAGGACAAGGCCAAGATCGAGGAGATCGCCGCGCACGCCGAGAAGCTTCAGACCGAGATCGTCGAACAGAAGCCGTCCGAGACCGAGCGCCGCGCACTGCAAGAGCAAGCGCTCAATGATCTGCTGGAGATCCGCGAGCTGTTGCCCAAACAGCCGAATCAGGGCCAGCAGCAACCGCAGCAGCAACCGCAGCAACAGCCGAATCAGGAGCAGCAGCAGGAGCAGGAACAACAGCAGGAGCAGCAAGAACAGGAGCAGGAGCCCGAACAGCAAGAACAGAAACCCGAGACGCCGCAAGACGTTCAGGAACTATTGCGCAAAGCGCTCGAACGGGAAAAAGAGCACGAGGAAGAAAAGAAGGAGCGCATGCGCAAGATCCCGCTGGCACCGGGCGAGAGGGACTGGTAGGAACACAACATGTTTGGGAGAAAGACAACGCCGATGGAATCGACTGGAGCGAACGAATCGATTCGGCCGAATCATTCGATTCGCTCGATTCTGTCGGCCTTTCTCTTTCTCGCCTTCCCTGCCCTCGCAGATGTCTCCCTCAAGGTGTCGCCCAGTCGGCAGAGCATCTATCTGGGCGAAAGCTTCAACCTCACGATTGAGGTCGGCGGTGCCGACCGTGGGTTGGACGTGCCCGACCTTTCCGGGCTTCCGCCGGCTGAGATCCAGTTTCTCGGGCAGCACAGCAACAGCCGCTCCAGCATTTCGATCATCAACGGCCGCATGACGCGTGAGGTTTATGAAGGCCGCGTATTTGCCTATCAGATCAAGCCCAACGCAGAGGGCGTCTACCGCGCCGGTCCGGTGCGTGTGGTCGTGGCGGGCCAGAGCTACACCGATCCCGGCCCCTCGGTGCAGGTCAAAGGCATCGAGCGTCAGGACTGCGTGATTGCCTCGCTCAGCGCCTCATCCACCTCGGTGCTGGTCGAGGAGCCCTTCACCATCACCTTGTCCGTCGCGGTCGCCGAATTGCCTGATCCCTATGCCGAAAGCAATGAGCCGCTTCACCCCAATCTGTTGCCCCAACTGACGGCTGATTTTCTGGAGATCCGTCAGGACACGCCCGGCCTCAAGGGCCCCGACTTGAATCAGATCCTCAACAACCTGATCGATCAGAGCGGACGCCAGCCGGGTTTCGCGATCAACGACTACAAGACGCGCGACATGAGCAGCGGTTTCGGGCGTCTTTTCGGCGACGACGATCCGTTCCGTCCGCGTCCGATCCGTTTCCGCCTGCCGCCCTCGCGCGTTACCCTCAACGGCAAGAAGTATCGCGCCTATACGCTGACGCTCGACTACACGCCTACCAAAGAGGGGGAGTTCACCTTCGGCCCGCTCACGTTCAAAGGCACCGTGATCAGTGATGTCACTGCCGACCGCCAGGCCGTGACCCGCGACATCTACACCATCGGTCCGGCGGTCACCGTGCGCGTTGTGCCGCCGCCCGACGAAGGTCGCCCCGAAACGTTCATCGGATCGGTCGGTAAAGAGATGCAGGCCACCGCCGCCTTCGACACCACGGTCTGCAAAGTCGGCGATCCTCTCACGCTCACGCTGGAGGTCACCGGCGCGATCAGCATCTCCAACCTGCGCACGCCGCTCTTGAACCTTCAGCCCGAACTCACTCGCGATTTCCGCATCTACGACGACAACGTGAGCGCCGACACGCTGCCCAACGGCAAGCGCTTCAAGTACCGCGTGCGTCCGACGCGCGAAGGCACGTTGGAGTTCCCGCCCATCCGGCTCTCCTACTACGACACCGCCGCGCGTGCCTACCGTACCGTCACGACCGCGCCAATCCCTATTCAGGCGCGCCCCACCACGCAGATCGCCACGCTCGAGCCCACTGACAGCGCCGAGGCGCTCACGGGGATGCTCGCCAGCCGCACACGCCCGCAGCCGGCCGGTATCACGCTCGATGTGGGCGGAGCACGTCCCGTTTCGTTGCTGCCTCACCGTCGCTGGGTCTGGCCGTTGCTTGTGGCTGGGCCGTTGCTCGCGCTGCTGACCGCGCTGGCCGCGCCGTTCGCGGCGCTGGTCGCCCGTCTGCGTGTCAGCCGACGTCATGCCGGTGCCCTTCGGCGCTCGCTTCGCGCGTTGCGGCGCGCGGACGAACCGGCACGTACCGCTCAGGCTGTGCGCAACTATCTGGCCGAACGCTGCGATGTGGCCGGTGACGCGCTGACGCCTTCCGACGTGGCCGAGTTGCTATGTCGGCGCGGGGTTCCGGATGCGACGGCGCAAACCTGGCGGCGCCTGTTGGCGCGCCTTGACGAAGCCCTCTATCGGCCTGACACCGCGACGCCTGTTTCTGAGACCGTTGGACACATTCGGTCGCTACTGCCCGAACTGGATGCGGCGCTCGCTGAGAAGCGAAGCGTGAAAGATGAAGCGTGAATGACCATGAGATTTTTTCCCACAAAAAAAGGTGAGCGTGCACATGCCGGGGCCGGCATGCGCCGTGTGGCGCTTGTGGCGGTCGGGCTCCTCCTGCTTGCGCAGCCTTGCGCGTTCGCCCTGCCCGAGGATGATTCCGCACGCACCTTCCTTTGGGAGCAGGCCAGTGCGCAAGCTGCGGCCGCAACGAAACCCGAGGCTTTTCTTCAGGCTGCCAACACCTACAACCGGCTGGTGGCCGATGGTGTGCGCGACGGTCCGCTCTTCCAGAATCTCGGCAGCGTCCTGGTCATGGCCGGTGACGGCGCCAATGCGGCCGCGGCCTTCGCGCGCGCCGAACGCTATCTCGGGGCCACGCCCGAAACGCGCCAGGGGCTTGCGGCCGCAATCGCGCTGCAGACCGGGCGTTCGCAGGCCGATCTGCCCTGGTCGCGTACCGCCTTTTTCTGGCACTACGCATTTCCATGTCCCGTTCGTGCCACGACAGCCTTAGTCGGTTGGAGCCTCTTCTGGCTGGGTGTGTTTTGCCGGCTCCTCTATCGGCGCGGCTTGGGGCGTGCCTTCCTGCGCAGCCTCGCGGAAACCTGCCTGCTCACGGGCGGGCTGATCGCCGTGATTTTCGCCGCCTCAACCCTGATGACGCTTGCGCATGAACGGCATGATGAAGCGACCTGGGGGGCGCGCGTCTTCGCCGCCTCGGCCAACGAAACGGAGGTCGAGCCATGAGATGGGCAGGGAGAAGGAAGAGGGATGAAGGGAAAAGGAGGAGAACGGGAGGCACTGACGCCCAACGTTCAACGCTCGACGTTCAACGCTCAAGTTGTCAACGCGGCGGAATCGGGCGGTGGTTGAGCCTTTTGCTGTTGCTGGCGCTGCCGGTACAGGCGGGCGAGATTCTGGGCGGCCGCTTCAAGACGGTGCCCGAAGTGCTCTACGTGAACCAGGCGTTCGAGATCCACTTTGAACTGGAGGTCACGTTCGGCAGCGAGGTGGAGGATGTGCGGATCAGCGACTTCCCCAACAACCCCGAGCTGATCACCGTGGGACGGCTTGAGCCCGTGGCCGACAGCCGTGTCACGCGCGGCACCCAGACTTTTACGGTGCACCGCTTTATCGCCAAGGCCCGTTGCCACCAGCCGATCGACCGTGTCTTTCAGCCGCAGGTGCACTGTATGCTGGTTGAGCGGCGTAATGCCGGCTTCTTCTCACACTGGCAGTCGTTCCCCAAACGGAAACAACTTGAGCCCTTCGCGTTGCGCGTCCGTCCGCTGCCCGAGGCCGGGCGTCCCGCGGACTTCTCTGGGGCGATCGGGCACTTCCGCCTCAACGGACGGCTCTCGCAGCAGGTTGTGCAGCCCGGCGACATCGTGACGCTTTACTTGGAGTTGGTCGGCGAGGGCTGGCTTGGCGACAAGGTGGTTATGCCTGCGCCTTCCGCATCGCCGCTCTTCAAAAGCTATCCGCCGAAAGAGGTGCTGCGCCAAGCGACGCACCTGAAGAGTGAGCAGGTCTTCATCCCGCAGAGCACCAACGCCACCGAGATCGCGGCGGCGCGTTTCAGCTTCTTTAATCCCGCAACTGAACGGTATGAGGAGAGCGTGGCGGGGCCGTTCCGTCTGACGTTTAGCGCGACCCTGACCGCTCCCGCAACCGAAGAAGTGCGGGTGATCGTTACCGCGCTCCCGACGGCGTCCGCCCATCAGGCCCAGCTCATCACGCGCGAGCAGGTGGACCAAACCCTGCGCCACAGCGTGCCGCTTCTGGTGGCGGGTGGCGGCATTCTGCTGGCGTTTTTCGCCTTCTTCCTGTTGGCCAGCACGCACCGGTTGCTCGCGGCGGGCGTCGGGTTGCTGATTTTGGCAGGCGGTCTAGGTATGGGTTACCAGTTGCGCAGCAAGACGACACAGACCACGCGCCATCTCGCGCGGCGCGCGGAAGTGCGCTTCGCGCCTTCGCAGGAGGGCGCACTGCTCTTCACGCTTAATCCCGGCAGCACGGTCGTACCGTTGGAGCAGGCCGGCCCTTGGGTGCGCGTCGACGCCGCCGGACGCCGCGGCTGGATCCACGCCGACACCCTCGCGCCAGACACGACACCATGAACCGATCACGTCATTGCGGAGAGACGGCCGATAGCGCGTGTTCCACCGCCTTGACCAACGCGGGGTCATCAGGCGCCGTGCGCGAGCCGAAGTGCGCCAGAAGGCGGCCGTCGCGTCCAACCAGAAATTTGTTGAAGTTCCAAGACACTTCGCCACCTAGACCAGAATGACGTTGGCCATCGGTTAGCCATGCAAAAAGCGGATGTTTCTTATCGCCTTTGACATGGATCTTGGCGAAGAGCGGGAAGGTCACTCCAAAGTTTACCGAACAGAACTCACGGATCTCCTCGTTCGTTCCGGGCTCTTGCCCCATAAAGTCATTGCACGGAAATCCGAGGATCACGAGGCCGCGCTCACGGTAGCTCTCGTACAGCTTCTGTAACCCCGCATACTGTTTCGTGAAACCGCAGCGGCTGGCCACATTCACCACAAGCACAACCTGTCCTCGGTATGGGACGAGATTGGTGCTTACACCGTCGATCGTCTCCACCGCAAAGCCATAAAACGTCGGCTGCGCGGTTTCCTTTTCCGGATTGTTCGATTCAGACGCCATGGCGATTCCTCCGATTGAGAAGATGGCCATATGCATTAGCGCTCTCAACAAAGCCTGCATCGCACACCTCCTTTCGTCTTTTGTTGAACCGGTGACATGGTATCACACCTCCATTCACAGCGTAATATTTAGCTGATAAGCGTCCGGGAACTGCCCTAAACTGCGCGAGGCCGAATTAGACCGTGCCCCGCATGAGGCGCGGTCCGACTATGCCGCCGGACGTATTGCGGATGAATCTGTCGCCGGACATCTCAAACGGATTTCTTGACGTGCACATCCATCTGCGGGAACGGAATCTCGATGCCGTTCTTGTCGAACGCCTCTTTGACCGCGTGATTAAGCGCGAAGAAGGCGGGCCAGTAACTGGCGGGCTTAGCCCAAGCGCGCAACACCAGGTTGACCGACGAGTCGCCGAGCGAGATGACCTCGGCGATCGGTGCCGGATCGGCCAGCACGCGCGGGTCGGCGCGCAGGGTGTCGAGCGCGACGCGCTTGGCCTTGCCGATGTCCGCACCATAGGCGATGGCTACCGCGATTTCCATGCGGCGCCTGTCGGTGGCGGTGAAGTTGGTGATCGGCGAACCCCAGATGACCTTGTTCGGGACCACCACCTTGACGTTGTCGGCAGTGAAGAGCGTGGCGGCCATCATGTTGAGTTCGCGCACCGTGCCGCTGATCGTGCCGACCGTCACGTAGTCGCCAACCTGGAACGGCTGGTTGATGGCGATCATCATGCCCGCAGCCAGATTGCCGAGCGACTCCTGGAAGGCGAAGCCGAGAATAAAACCGGTGACGCCCAAGCCGGCGATCAGCGGCGCGATGTTGACGCCGAGGCGCTGCACGACCACCATCAGCAGCAGAACCCAGGCGGTCTTGTTCACCACGCTGCAGAGAAAGTTCTGGAGCAACAGGTTCACGCGGCCGGATTTCACCAGTGCTTTCCGGGTGGCGCGCGTCAAGGCTCGGATCACGAATATGCCGATCCCGAGCAACAGTAGCGCAACCACCACGTCGACAGCGAAGCGGATGCCGTTTTCGGTCAGCCAGCGGAAGACGATGTTGAGGAGCTCGCGCCCCTGCGAGACCTCTTCGGCCAGCGCGTGCTGGATCTCGACGATCGGCTTTTGGATCAGTTCAACGGCGACTTGCGCATCTTCGTTTGTCATTTAGGCCCATCACTTTCAAACTCGGCAGCCACCTTCTCCAGCCAGGCGGGAATATCGATCGACTGCGGACAATGTTTCTTACAGGCGCCGCACTGGATGCAGGCGGAGGCTTTTTCGGAAGGAAGCATGCCGCGGTAGAGGGCCGGCTGCAGGGTGTGTTTCCGGTTGACCAGCAGATGCTTGTTGTAGAGATCGAAAACGGCCGGGATTTTGATGCCCACCGGACAGCTCTTCAGACAGTAGCCGCATTTGCTGCACGGGATCGGCACGTTTTCGCGCATGTAACGGCAGACCTGTTCCAGCACCTGCCGTTCGCGCTCAGTCAACACGCCGACATCGGCTGTCTCGACAATGCGCAGGTTTTCCTTGACCTGATACTTCTCGCTCATGCCGCTCAACACGACCGCCGGCTCAGGCTGGTTCCAGATCCAGCGCAATGCGCCGGCGACCGGATTCACGCCGTTCTCTTCGAACAGTCGGCTTGCGCCGGGCGGCATCTGCGGGCCGGTCAGGAAGCCGCCGAAGAGCGGCTCCATGATCGCGATTCCGAGCCCTTTTTCGTAGGCGTACTTCAGGCCGCGCGTGCCGGCCTGGATATCGTGCTGCGCGTAGTTGTACTGGATCTGGCAGAAGTCCCAGTCGTAGGCGTCGACGATGGTCCTGAACACATCGAAATCGTCATGAAAGGAAAAGCCTGCGAAGCGGATGCGGCCACGCCGTTTCTCCTCGTCCAGCCAGGCCAGCGATTCAGAGCGCAGAACCTGCTGCCAATAACGCGTGTTCAGCGAGTGCAACAGATAGAAGTCAACCTGCTCGACCTGCAGACGTTCAAGCTGTGTGCTAAAGATCGGTGCTTGGTCACCCGGCTTTTCCAGCTCCCAGACCGGCATCTTGGTCGCCACATAGACCTTGTCGCGCCAGCCGCGCTGCAAGGTCTGGCCGACGACCTGCTCACTCGCGCCGTCGTTGTAGATATAGGCGGTGTCGATGTAGTTGATGCCACGATCCAGCCCCGCCTCGATGAGGTCGATGGCGCGTATCTCGTCAATGACGCCTTCCGGCGTCAGCGGCAGACGCATGGCGCCGATGCCCAGCATCGAGACGAGCACATCGGTGCGGGTCCCGAAGGGCCGGTAACGCATCGTGGGCTTATAGTTGCGGATCTCCATGTTCAGCCTCCGTCACGTTCCGGCAGAGGCGTGTACGGGCGCTGTCCGAAGACCGCCTTGTAGGCCGGCCGGATGATCGGCCCGCCGTTGAGCAGCTCCTCGATACGGTGCGCGCACCAGCCGACCACGCGCGAGACCGCGAAGAGCGGTGTGTAGAGGTCGACCGGAATATTGAGCATGTCGTAGACAAAGCCCGAGAAGAAGTCCACGTTGGCGCAGAGGTCACGCGGCTTCGCGCGGTTGCGGTTGAAGAGCGCGGGACCGATACGCTCAATGGTCTCATAGAGCGCCATCTCTTCGTCGCGGCCCTTGGCGCGTGCCAGCGCGCGCGCTTTATCACGCAGGATCTCGGTACGCGGGTCGGAGAGGGTGTAGACCGCGTGCCCGAGACCGTAGATCAAGCCCGTGCCGTCACCCGCCTCCTTGTTGAGGATACGGGTGAGATAGGCGGCGACCTCGTCTTCGTCGTCCCAGTGTTCGACATGCTCTTTGATTTCGCGCATCTGCTCCATCACGCGCAGATTGGCACCACCATGACGCAGCCCTTTCAGCGAAAGCGTGGCGGCGGCGATGGCGGCATAGGTGTCGGTGAACGACGAGGTCACGACATGCGTGGTGAAGGCGGAGTTGTTGCCACCTCCGTGCTCGGCGTGCAGCACCAGACAAAGGTCGAGCAACTCGGCTTCAAGCGGCGTGTAGAGCCCATCCTCACGAATCAGCATCAGAAAGTTCTCGGCTGTGCTCTTGCCGGCTTCCGGGTAACGCATCATCAGACTCTGGCCCATGTGGTAATGGGCCTTGGCCTGGTAGGCGTAGGCGGCGATCACCGGGAACTGCGCGATCAGGGAGATGCTCTGGCGCAAGGTTGTCTCCACGTCCAGCCGGTCCGGTTCCGGATCGTTGAGATAAGTCATCAGCACCGCGCGCGCAATGCTGTTCATGATGTTCTTGCCCGGTGCGCGGATGATGGCGCTCTCTTTGAAGCCGTCCGGCAGACGCCGGCAGGCGTCCAGCAGGTTGTTCCAGTGCTGGAGATCCTTCGCATTGGGCAGCTCGCCAAAGAGCAGCAGGTAGGCGGTCTCCTCGAATCCCGGACGCCGCTCGTCTTGGAAACCCTTCACCAGATCGTTCACGTTGATGCCGCGGTAGAAAAGCTGTCCCGGTACGGAGACCTTCTCGCTCTCCGAGATCACGTAGCCATGGACACTGCCGATCGCGGTCAGGCCGACCAGCACACCGGTGCCGTCCGCGTTGCGCAGGCCGCGCTTGACATTGTATTTGTCATACAGTTCTGGATCGATCTTGCCTGTCGCGCGAATCTTATCCGCGTAGCGCTTGACGATCGCGCCGTCAAAAACTGGAGATACGGATGCTGCTGCCGTCATCATGAACTCCTTGGCAGAGGAAATCCCCTGCGCCATACATCACGGGCATGCGCTGCCCTTGAAGAGTCGCGAGTGTAGCGGTTTTCTGGAAGCGGGTCAATTGGAGATCAGGCTACACAAGGCGCCTGTGGGCGTCGCGCAACAGGTTCTCAGTGGTGGGCCAGTCGATGCAGGCGTCGGTCACGGAAAGTCCGGGACGCAGGGTTTTCGGATCTTTCGGCATGGGTTGCGAGCCCCACTCGAGATGGCTCTCGAGCATGAAGCCGCGGATCGAGCGGTTGCCCTGCTCGATCTGGGTGAGGATGTCGTTCAGCACCACGCCCTGCAACTCCGGCTTTTTGTGGGAGTTGCCGTGGCTGCAATCGACAATGATATTGACCGGTAAACGGGCGTTACGCAGTGCCTGTTCGCACAGGGCGATGCTTGCGGCATCATAGTTCGGGTGTTTGCCGCCACGCAGCACGATCTGCGGATAGGCGTTGCCGGTAGTGCTGAAAACGGCGGGCAGTCCATCCTCGGTCACACCGAGAAAGTGGTGCGGGCCCATTGCGGCGCGCATGCCGTTGATGGCGGCGTCGAAGGAGCCGTCGGTGGCGTTTTTGAAGCCCACCGGCGTGGAGATGCCGCTGGCGATTTCGCGGTGGGTCTGGGCCTCCGCGGTGCGGGCGCCGATCACGGACCACGAGATCAGGTCGCCGATGTACTGCGGCATGAGGGTGTCGAGCACCTCGGTCGCGGCCGGCAGGCCGATCTCCGCGACGCGCACCAGAAAGTGGCGCGCCATGCGGATGCCTTCCTCGATGTGAAAGGTGTCGTTCATGTAGGGGTCGTTGATCAGGCCTTTCCAGCCGAGTGCCGAGCGCGGCTTCTCGAAGTAAACACGCATGACCACGCAGATGCGGTCGCTGATGTCATCGCTGAGCCGTTTCAGACGCTGGGCATACTCCTCGGCGGCGTCGAGGTTGTGAATCGAGCAAGGGCCGACCACCGCCAGCAGACGGCGGTCCTCGCCGTCCATGATGCGTTCGATGGCTTCGCGCCCACGCATCACGGTGGAGAGGGTGGCGTTGGTCTGTGGCACGGCGGACTGCATGGCGCGCGGCGTTGCCAGCAGTTCGACCGACTTGATGTTGATGTTTTCTAGACGGGGATGGCTCATCGGAATTTAGGAATTAGGTGTTGGGGGGATGATTTCTGACCTCTGACCTCGGTTCTCTGGCCGGGAGCCAGAATGACGGGGCGCGGGTTTCACCCGCATGTGCGCGAAGCGCGTGGGTAAGGGTCCGTATCAGGGCATGGCTTTTGACTCCGGGACGGATCTCGACACCCGAGCTGACATCATACGCGACGGCTCCGGAGAGCCGCAAGGCATTCACAATGTTGTCCGCGTCGAGACCGCCCGCCAAAGCGAACGGGCGCAACGCGGCGAGCGGCGCGGCATCGGCCCAGTTCCAGACGGCACCGTTGCCGCCGGGAAGGGATCCTGTGCCGCATTCTACCAAAATTCCGGCCTCAGAGGGGAGGGAACTCGCCGTTTTCAGCAAACGGTCGCCCGTCGCCGTGAGCACCTTGATGACACGGTAGCCGTATGCCAGCCCCGCTTCAATGTCGGCGCGCGTTTCCTGTCCGTGAAGCTGAAGCGTGGTGAGCCCGGCGATACGCGCGGTCGCGAGCATGTCGTCCGGTGTACAGTTAACGAACACGCCGACACGCGCGATGTGTGCGGGCAGGCCCTCGAAGAGTGCGCGGGCCTGTTCCGGTGTCACGCAGCGCGGGCTGTTGGCGTAAAAGACGGCGCCCAGCGCACCCACGCCTGCCGCAACACAGAAACGGGCGGTTTCGGGTTCGGTCATGCCGCAGATTTTGAGGTTGGAAAGCATCGGGGAAGTCAGGATTTAGGGTTTAGGAATGAGGAGTTGAAGGAGGAGGGAGAAAGGAGAAGGGAGGAGGAGAACTTTCAACTTTCAATTTTCAACGCTCAACGCTCAAGGTGTGGGTGGGCAGAGAGGTCCAGGTGCGGAGCGTGGCGGCGGGATCGGGTTGGCGGACCAGGGTCTCGCCGACCAGAAAGCGGCGGATGCCGCCTGCGAGTGTCTGGCGGATATCGTCAAGCGAGCGGATGCCGCTTAATGCCACGACCGCCGTGCCCGGTGAGAGGTGTTGGGCGAGGCGCGCGGCATGCTTGACGTCGGTTTCGAAGCGGTCGAGGTCGCGGTTGTTGATGCCGACCGGTGTCGCGCCCAGTGCGCGGGCGCGTGCGGCATCGTGCGCGTCAAAAACTTCGGTCAGCACATCCAGGCCGAGCGAACGGGCGAGCGTGTAAAGGGCGTGCAGGGTGTCGTCGTCCAGAATTCGGACGATCAGCAGGATGGCGTCCGCGTGCAGGGCGGCGCTCTCGTAGACCTGATAGGGGTCGATGATGAAGTCCTTGCGCAGCACCGGCAGCGGCGAGGCGTCGCGGGCCTGCCGGAGGTCGGCGGCCGAGCCTTTGAAGAAGGCGGGTTCGGTCAGGACCGAGAGCGCGGCCGCGCCGCCGTCGGCGTAAGCGCGGGCGGTGGCGGCGGGGTCGAGATCGGCGCGGATGTCGCCGCGCGAGGGCGAGGCGCGCTTGAGTTCCGCGATCACGCGGACGCCGGGCGCGTCGAGCGCGGCGGCAAAGCCGCGCGGGCTGTCGCGACGCGCGGCGGCGAGCCGCTCGATCTGGGCAGGCGAGGTGTGCGCTTTGGCGCGTGCGATCTCGTCGCTTTTTGCGGTCAGGATGGCGTTGAGGAATGACATTCTTTTTTAGCCAGGATTACAGGATTGACAGGATTGATGGGGATTGAGAGTTAGCCAGGATTACAGGATTGACAGGATTGATGGGGATTGAGAGTTAGCCAGGATTACAGGATTGGCAGGATTGTGGGTGAGAAGGTGTGTAAATTCTGCGTTTACGTTTGAATTGCAAGCTGTCTGCGCCGAAATTCAAAAGCAGTCCATCGTTGATGCCTGTGGCCGTCAAGTAGTTGACAAGCTGGATGCCATGCCGATCATGCAGCGTCTGGCAGGCTTTTAGTTCGACGAGGACTTTCTTTTCGACAAGCAGGTCTGAAACGAAATCGCCCACAGCATGGCCTTTATACTGCGCGTGAATGGGCATTTGGCGCTCATACGAGAGCCCCTGTAACCCCAATTCGATCGCGAGTGCCTTCTCATAAACGGACTCCAGAAAACCAGGGCCAAGCGTCCTGTGGACTTCCATCGCACACCCAATAATTAAGCCGGTTAAGGTATCGATTTCGTTTTCCATCATTCCACCTTTCGCCACCTGATTTAATCAGACATCAAAGCAATCCTGAAAATCCTGGCTCAAAACCCATCCCATCCAACAAATCCTGAAATCCTGTGATCCTGGCTCAAAACCTCCCCGCTCAGCACTTCGAAAACGCGATCAATTGCTCGAGTTTGTCCAGCGCCGCACCGGAATCGATGGATTCTGCCGCCTTCTTCAGCCCGTCTGCGAGGTCGGCGGCGAGGTCGGCGGCGAGCAGTGAGGCGGCGGCATTGATGAGCACGATGTCGCGTTTGGGGCCATGCAGTTCTCCGCTGAGAATCGCGCGGGTGATGGCCGCATTGTCGGCTGGGGTACCGCCTTCGAGGTCGGCACGGGTGCCATACCGGTCAAAGAGGGCGAGCGGATCGATGTCGTACGTCTTGATGCGGCCGTCCTTGAGTTCTGAGCAGCGGGTGGGCGCGGTCAGCGTGATTTCGTCCATACCGTCGTGGCCGTGCACGACCAGCACGCGGCGTGAGCCGAGCTTGCGGAGGACTTCGGCGAACGTTTCGGTCAGGTCGGGCGCGAAAACGCCGATGAGTTGGCAGGGGGCGCCGGCGGGATTGGTGAGCGGGCCGAGGAGGTTGAAGAGCGTGCGCACGCCAAGCTGTTTGCGGACCGGCCCGGCAAAGCGCATCGCCTTGTGGAAGGAGGGCGCGAAGAGAAAGGTGATGCCGATCTCGTTCAGCGCCTGTTCCATGATTTCCGGGTCAGCGCTGAGGTTCAGGCCGAGCTGTTCGAGACAGTCGGCGCTGCCACTGACGCCCGAGCTGGCGCGGTTGCCGTGCTTGGCCACGGTCGCGCCGGCGCCGGCGGCGACAAAGGCGACGGTGGTGGAGATGTTGAAGGTCATGCCGCCATCGCCGCCGGTCCCGACGGTGTCGAGCGTGTTCGGCACGAGCGACTGGACGCGCGTGGCCGCGGCGCGCATGGCGCGGGCCCCGGCCGAGATCTCGTCGACGGTCTCGCCCTTGGCGGCGAGCGCGGCGAGGAACGCGCCGGTCTGGCCTTCGGTCAGTTCGCCCGCGAGAACGGCGGTGACGGCGTCGAAGGCTTCGTTCTCGGTCAGGTCGCGGCGCGCGATCAATTTTTTCAGGATGGCCGGGAATGGGGTGTTCATGCGTTTCTTTATATAGAAACAGCAGCACGGCTGTCAAGCGGAAACGAGGCGGCAAGTTTGAGGAAGTTGCGCAGGATGCGCTTGCCGACCGGGGTCATGATCGACTCGGGGTGGAACTGGATGCCGTGGGCGGGGAAGACCTTGTGGCGGACGCCCATGATCTCGCCGTCCTCCGAGGTGGCGGTGACGGCCAGGCAGTCGGGCAGCGAGGAGGGATCGATCACCAGCGAATGGTAGCGCATGGCTTTGAACGGGCGTCCGCCGAGGCCTTTGAAAAGGCCGTCGTCGTCGCTGGTGATCTCCGATGTCTTGCCGTGCATCAGACGTTTCGCGTAGGTGATCCTGGCGCCGTACGTCAGGCCGAGTGCCTGATGGCCGAGGCAGACGCCGAGCAGGGGCGTCGTGGGGGCAAAGGTGCGGATCACGTCACAGGAGATGCCGGCGTCTTCAGGACGCCCGGGGCCGGGCGAGATCACGATCGCGGTAGGCTTGAGGGCCGCGATCCGGTCGACTGTGATGGCGTCGTTACGGTAGACCGCGACGTCATCCGTCATCTCGCGCAGATACTGAACGAGGTTGTAGGTGAAGGAGTCATAGTTATCGAGCATCAAGATCATGGCGGGCTCCGGGGGCCTGGTTACAGGTTACAGGTTTCAGGTTATGGGTGGGGTGGGGGCGGGGGCGGAGCAGTTCGAGTGCGCGTGACAGGGCTGCGGCCTTGTTGACGGTTTCGCGGTATTCATAATCGGGGTCCGAATCGGCGACGATGCCGGCTCCTGCGCGGAGGGTGAGGCGCCCGTGCTCCACGACAGCGGTGCGGATGCAGATGCAGAAGTCCATGTTGCCGTCAAAAGAGAAGTAGCCGACCGCCCCGCCGTAGGGGCCGCGCGGGGAGTCCTCGAGTTCCGCGATGATCTCCATGGCGCGGATCTTCGGCGCACCACTGAGAGTCCCGGCCGGGAAGGAGGACTGGAAGAGGTCGAAGGCATCGTGACACGGTTCGATGTCTGCGGTGATATTGGAGACCAGGTGCATGACATGCGAATAGCGCTCGACCACCATCAGATCCGTGACCTGCACGGAGCCGGGCAGGGCGACGCGCCCGAGCTCATTGCGGCCTAGGTCCACGAGCATCAGGTGTTCCGCCCGTTCTTTTTCATCCTGAAGCAGGGCGTCAGCATTTTTGCGGTCTTCCTGCTCGGTGGCACCGCGGGGACGTGTGCCGGCGATGGGACGCAGGCAGGCGGTGCGGCCGTCGAGCCGGATCATGGTTTCCGGCGAGGAGCCGATCAGCGTGCAACCCTGCACCTTCAGGAAGAAGAGATAGGGCGAGGGATTAACGTAACGTTGGGCACGATAGAGGCTCACGAGATCACTCGGCGCGGGACCGACAAAGCTCTGCGAGATGACGCACTGGATAATGTCGCCTTCATGGATGTAATGCTTGACGGCCTGCACCATGCCCGTAAAGTGCTCGGGCGCATGCACCGGGGTAGGGGCGACGACCGGGTGACGCGCGGGACACAGGGCGGTGACGGCGGCCGGGCGAGCGAGAATGTCGAGCAGCTCGTTCACGCGGGCGGTGGCGTCGTGATAGAGCACGTCGGGTTCGCCATCCTCGGTGAAGGCCAGGGCGAGGACCGTGAGAGTGTGGGCGATGTTGTCGAAGATCAGCAAGGCGTCGGGGATGACAAACTCGGCGAGGGGGCGCTCCGACGGCAGGTTGTTGGGCACGCGCGGTTCGAAAAAGTGGATCATCTCATAGGCGAAATAGCCGACAAGCCCGCCGCAAAAGCGGGGCAAACCGGGCAGTTCGGCGAGCTTGTAGGGCTGCATGAGATCCCGCAACACGTCCAGCGGTGCGCCCTTGTGCGGGGTACGCGTTTCACGAATGCCGTGACGATACACGACGTCGTTACGGTAGAGGGTGACAGTGGCACGCGCGGAGACGCCCAGAAAGCTGTAGCGACCCCACTGTTCGCCACCCTCCGCACTCTCAAGCAGAAACACGTTGGGACTGGTGTCGGCGAAACGGGTCAACACCGAAACCGGCGTTTCGGTGTCGGCCAGGATCTTGGCGCCGACCGGAATGACGGTGGCGTGGCGGGTGTGTTCGCGGAATTGGTCTGGCGCGGGAAAAGTGTCGAGCAGCATACAGCCTCCATTAGGTCCACAGCAGCACAAAGGGGGCGGAAAAACCCAGGGCTTTGGCGGGCGCTGCTGGGGAGCGCCCGCGCAAGGCCGAGTCATCCCTTTGTTCGTGTTTCTTTATATAGAATCATCGCGCCAGAGTCAACCCGGAAAATCAGAGCGGATCATACGGGGTGTTTCCTGATTGCGGATTCTGCACGTTGTGGTAAGATTCGGCGCCGTTTTCCCAAAGCAAGCGGAAGGAATGTGACATGAAGCAGTACAAGGTCGGCCTGGTGGGTATCGGTGCGGTGGGCACGGAGATGGTCAAGGTCCTGCGCCAGCGGAAATTTCCCGCCAGCGAGATCCGCATCTTGGCCACGCGCGAGCGCGACGAGGAAGTCGCCGGCGAGACGTTCCATGTGCTGGAAGCCAAGCCCGAGGCTTTTGACGGCTTGGACATTGTGCTTTTTGCGGGCACCGAGGGCTCCAAGGGCGCGTCCAAGCAGTTCGGCTGGGAGGCCGTCAAGCGGGGTGCGGTCGTGATCGACAATGGCGATGACTACCGGATGGACGAGCGTGTGCCGCTGGTGATTCCGGAGATCAACCCCGAGGCGCTGGATCGCCATCAGGGTTTCATCGCGAACCCGAACTGCAGCACGATCATCACCCTGATGGGCATTGCGCCGCTGCACAGGCAGGTGCCGCTGCGCCGCATGACCGCCGTGACGTTCCAGTCGGTGAGCGGTACCGGACGCGCGGCGATCGAGGAGCTGGAGCAGCAGGCGCGCGCCTACGCGACCGGTGGCGAGATGGCCGCCAAGGCCTATCCCCACCAGATCGCCTTCAATGTGCTGCCGCAGATCGGCGGCGCCAAGAAAGAGATGCCGGGCTTCACCTCGGAAGAGGCTAAGCTGACCTTTGAGTCGCGCAAGATTCTGGGCTGTCCCGATCTGCGTATCGCGAGCACCTGCGTGCGCGTGCCGGTTTTCTACGCCCACTCCATTGCCATCCATGCCGAGTTCAGTGCGCCGATGACGCCGGAACAGGCACGCGACATTCTCTCTCGCGCCGAAGGCGTCAAGGTCATTGACGATCTGTCGGCCTCGCAGTATCCGATGCCGCTCTTCATCGGTGGCGGCGATGACGTGGGTGTCGGCCGTATCCGGGTGGATCCGAGTGTCGAGAACGGCTTGGCGCTCTGGTGCTGCGGTGACAACATCCGCAAGGGTGCCGCGCAGAACGCCGTCCAGATCGCCGAGACGATGATCCGCCGCGGTTTGATCTGAGGTTTCGGAAACATTACAAAACGGTAATTTTGGCTTGCCGGGTTTCCCCCGTTCGTGGTACTGTCACACCATGAACGGGGGTTTGTCATTTCTGACAGATGAACGTACGTTGCTTGGCACGGGACGTCGTCGGCGATGCCATCGTGTGCCGGGAACGGACCTGTGTGCGAAGTTTTATCACGCGCCGTACGATTTGCCGCGTGGCACACGCCTGACGACCCGGCTCAACATCGCGTGGGGGCGTCGCTATCGATTCGCGAATATCAATTACCGCGAGTGGCAATATCACCAGCGCCTCAAGCGGCAGCTTCCTGATTACATGGCTGCCGTTTTTCCTGAGCATACCGAGCCGGTGTATTGTCCCCAGAGGGGTTGGGGTATCATCGAAACGGTGATCCTGAATGCTGACGGCACGCAGCCGCGTCGGGTGGCTGAGGAGTTGAAGAGTCTGCGGGATCCCGCGCTGGGGCGTTCGTTGTACGAGGCTGTCGAATGTTTATCCCAGCAGCTTGTCGAGTACGGTGTCCGTTTTTTTGATTTCCCCAATATTCTGGTGCAATGGACAGGGCCAAGAACCTTCCGGTTGCGCATCGCGGATTTTGAGCCGAGTTGCCGTTCCTTGATCCCCGGGCTGTCGCATGTCGATTTTTACGTGCGCTGCAAGGTGCGCCGGCGCGCCACGCGTTATCTCCACCGACTTGAAACGATTCTCAACTCGGTATCAAACGGACACGGCTTTCCCTTTGTTCGTCGCCCGCAGCACCGCTCGCTCTTCCGGCGTTTCGCACTCGCCGCCGGGTTGATGATGTGAGCGATCTCACTTTGTAGGAGAGGGTAAGACGGTCACGCCGGGCCGATAGCGCTCGGCGGCGGGAAGCCAGCCGTTGGTCCAGGCGGTGCCGGGGTCAAAGCGCGCGGGGTCGGGAAGAATATCGTCTGCCGTGCCGCGCATCCGGTCCGCCCCGCAGGAGAGTACTAAGGGCAACCCGTTCGATGCCGGTTCGTACACATACGGGGTGCCCCACGGGTCGCGGCGGAGCTGGTTGATGTAGGGGCCGTTCCAGCGCGGCACCTGCGGGTCGCGCACCAGCGCGGCGAGTCCCTGCTCGGCGTTGGGAAAAGCGCCGACGTGGAAACGGTAGCGACCCAGCGCCTCGGCCAACACATCCACATGCCGCATGGCGCGCAAGTGCGACGGCTCGACGTTGCGTTGTGCGGCGCGATCCGAGGCCCGAAAGAGCAGGCCGCCGATCAACGCCAGCCCCGCGATGATGACCAGATACATCCTCGGGCTGCGCCACATGCCGAATACGGCCGGCGCACGTAATTCCGCCTTTTGCTGCTCACACTCGCGACGGATGCGTTCCACCGCGCGCCGGCGCATCTGGCGCTCGTTGAGCGTCTTCATCGACGGCACAACCATGACCCTGCCGCAGGCCGGACAGGTCGGCGGCGGAGCCTCGTCGAACAGGCGCCGGCAATATGGACAGCGGTAGCGCATCGGGAGGGATGAGGAAGTAATAGGGAATAAGGGATAAGTCATTCAGAAGAAGGAGGAGGGAAGAACGCAGAACTCTGAACGCTCAACGCTCAACTTTCAACTTTCAACGCTCAACCCGGAACCCCTCCCGGTCTCAGGGATCGAGGTTGGTGAGGGCGAGGGTGTCCAAGTCGATGCGACGGTAGTAGCAGTTGCGCGGCTCGCCGTTTTTGTTCTTGGTGTGACAGATGCCGCCGCGGCGCGGACGCACGATGTAGAGCAGGGAGTTCTGCTCGCAGTTGACGCGCGCCTCAAGCAGGTCGAAGGTCTCGCCGGAGGTCTTGCCCTTCTCCCAGAGAACGTTGCGCGAGGTGCTCCAGAGAATCAGCGTGCGCTCGGCGAAAGCCTTCTTCATGGCCAGCTCGTTGGTGTAGGCGACCAGGATCACCTCATGGGTGTCGGCGTGCTGCACGGCCACCGGAATCGCGTCCTTGCAGACTTCGGCGATCTTGGCGATCTTGGCGAAATCCAACATCAGGGCATTACCCTCTTCAAGCTCCTTGCTCATTCTTCTGCTCCTTTTCCACAACGTCTCGTTTTGTCCACAGATTACACAGATTTCACAGATGTGATGCCGACTGCTTTTCCCTCTTCCCTATTCCCTTTTCTAATACGTCAACTGACTGCCGCCGATGTATTCGCGCAGGATGGAGTCACCGGGGACAACATCCGGCGCAAGGGACGAGAAATTGTGCAGGAAACCGGAGAGACGGCGCGCCTCGATGTAGGCCTCGTCCCACGGCTTGATCTGGTTGAGCAGCGGCGCGGCCAGCGGTTTCAACACGGCCAACTCATAGTCGAGGGCAGAGTTGAACACGGCGTCTGCGAGGTGCTGGAAGGGATAAATCCAGCGCTTTTCGCCGCGCGAGATGGACGGCCACATGCGCAGGGTGTCGATCGCGGGGCGGTTACGGAACTGGTGGTCACGCACCATGCGCCGGATGATACGGGTGTCGGTGGTGGAAATGCGCGTGCTGCTGTCGACGCCGAGCTGCGTCAGCGCGTTGATGTAGATCAGGAACTTCTGCTCGCGCGGCACGTCGGCGGTCAATTGCGGATTGAGGCTGTGGATGCCCTCCATCACGATGATGCCGTTTTCGGGCAGGCGGATCGCGTCGGGCTGGTCATAGCCCTCTTTTTTCTTGAAGTCGAAAGCGCGCAGGTGAACCTCTTCACAGGCCATCAGGCGCAGCAGATCGCGGTTCAGGCGCGGCAGATCCATCGCCTCGATATGCTCGTAATCGAGGTTGCCGGCCTCGTCGCGCGGATTGCGGGCATCCCCCACGAAATAGTTGTCGGTGGAGATCAGGATGGGCCGGTAGCCGTTGACGCGCAAGTGAGTGATGAGGCGCTTGGAGAAGGTGGTCTTGCCGGCCGAAGAGGGTCCGGCAACCAAGACGAGGCGCACGGCTGGCGTATGCTGCGAGATGGCGTCGGCGATGCGGCCGAGCTTTTTGTCGTGCAGCGCCTCGACCGTGTGCACGAAGTCATCGGCACGCTTCTCAAGCACCGCCTGGTTGAGCTCGCCGACGGTGGTGATGCCGACGATCTTGCCCCACTCGATGTGTTCCTGATAAACCGTGAAGAGGTGCTCGTAGGGCGGCAGCGGCGGCAGCTCGCGCGGACGCGCGGAGGTCGGCACATTGAGGACAAAACCGTTGCTGTGCGGGATGAGGTCGAACAGATCCAACAGGCCGGTGCGCGGCACCAGCGGTTCCTGGCTCAGCTCGAAGAACGACCCGCACTGCGCCAGGCAGACGATCGGCGGGTTGCGGTGCGCGAGCAGGTTCAGCTTGTCGGTCTGTCCAGACTCTCTGAAAAGGCGGGTGGCGGCCTCGTAGGAGACCGTGACCGGCGAGATGGAGAGGTCTTGGCGGACGGCATCCATCATCGCCGCCTTGAGACGCTTGACATGGGCTTCGAGCGAGGCAGGCGAGAGATCGGGCCACTGCACCGTGCAGTAGAGGCCGGAACCGACCGAGTTGCGCACACGGCATTCGATGCCGGGGTAGAGCTCGTGGGCAGTTTTGGCGAGGAGGAAGCAGAGTGAGGTGCGGTAAATGTCCCAGCCGTGAGGATCACGGATCGTCAGCGGCGCGAGCGATGTGTCGGCGCGCAGCGGCATGAAGAGCGGCAGCACCATGTTGTTGGCGATCGCGCCCAGGACGGGGAAGCCGTCGCTGTCGACCGAGGGCAACAGGTCGCTGATGCGCGTGCCGGTCGAGACCACGACCGGCGGCCGGCCTTTGACGGTTACGGTGATGGCGTGCATGTCGCTGCTCCTTCGTAGAGATCGAACACGACCAGGCGGCACTCGATGGGGCCGTTGTAGAACGGGATGCGGCGCAAGGAACGCAGGCCGATGCGGCGCGACAGCTCCAGGTTGCCGGTGAAGACGCAGCCGGTATAACCGGCGCCCTTCTGCTTGAGAAAATCACCAATGCGGCCATAGAGTGCGTCCAGGGGTTCGCCCTGTCCCGGCCCGGTGGCAGGGACGTTGTCAGGCTCCGCCGCCGTAGCGTCCGGCGGCGGCTCGGCGACTGTGCTGCCGGTGACCAGACGCTCGCCGTAGGGCGGGTTCATGAAGATTACGCCGGGCGGCGGCGGCAGGCGGGTGGCCGCGAAATCGCAGGCACAGAAGGTGATGTACTCCGAGACACCGGCGGCGATGGCGTTCAGGTGAGCGGTTTCGACAACTTCCTCGGATACGTCGGTGGCGATGATCGGCGGCAGACCCTCGCGGCGCTCCTGCTCACGCGCGACGGAGACCATGTGTTTCCAGATCTGCTCGGGTGTGGCGCCGAAACGCTGGCGCACGCTAAAACCGGCTTTCTCGCCGGGGATCATCTGGCGATAGCCTTTGATCGCCATGAAGCCGAAATGGCTCTTGAAACTGCCCGGAGCGCGGTTGATCGCATAGAGCGCCGCCTCGATGGCCGGTGTGCCGCTGCCACACATGGGCACGACGAACGGCGAGGCGGCGTCCCAGCCGGTGGCCAGTACGCAGCCGGCGGCGAGGGTTTCCTGCATCGGCGCGGCACCCGGAAGCTTGCGGTAGCCGCGCTTGGAGAGCGGCTCGCCGGTGGTGTCGAGGTAGACGATCAGCTCGTTGTTCATCCAGTAGATGAAGACGGCGGCGCCGTACGACTCGCGGCCGGAATCGGGGCGCCCGCCGCACTTGTCCCGGATGCGGTCGACGATCGCGTCCTTGGTGGTGAGCGACGGCATGCGGGTGTCACGCACGGTCTCGTTGCGCACCACGCTGTTCACCATGAAATATCCGTCGGCATCGATCAGGTTTTCCCAATCGATCGAATAAACATCCTTGTAGAGGTAGCGCAGGTTGCCGCAGGTGGTCCGCAACAGGGGCACCAGCACGCGGTGGGCGGTGCGTAACTGGAGGTTGAGGGTCATCATGTCGCGCATGCCGCCGCGCACCACGACCGTGTTCTCGGTGGAATCGATGATCGAGTAACCGAGGCGCATCAGCTCGTTCGCCGTGAACGGCGCGAGACCGCGCGCGCAGGACACGATCAAGGGATAGGTGTCTTTCCAGATATTCATGTTGAAGCTCGCCGGTTCCTGTTCGTGCCCTGCCGGCCCATACGATCCATGATGCCAAGACGTTTACCCGAAAAAACACAAAGGCGCAAAGAGGTGCGGGACAACTTTGCGTCTTTGCGCCTTTTCGTTGACAAAACCCGTTGAGATCCGAGCTTAGAATTCCCAGCCGGGGCGGATGTAGGGTCTCACCAGTGCGTTCGCCGCCGGATTGTTGACGAACTGCTGCTTACGGCTGTCCCACTCCAACTTGCCGGGAACCTGCTGCGCGATACAGCCGACCAGCATGCCTTCCAGCATCGGCACCGAGTGGTCCACATCGGAGAAACAGATATCGTTGCCTTTGCAGGCCTCGACGAACTCGATGTACTGGCCATTCTTGTTGGGGCGGAACTTGGCCGGGATCACATCCTCGCGCAGCGCCTCGTGCTTGGACATCGACTTCATCTTCTCTTCGTCATTGAAGGCGATGTAGCCGTCCGCGCCGTAATCGTTCGTGCTGCAGACCATACCCTTGTTGCCGATGATCAGGCAGCCGGTATTCGGCACTTGGCCCAGGGTTGCGACAACTTTGGGCATGATCTCCGCCGACGGCTTGAGGTTGCCGTCATACCAGTAGAGCGTCACCGCCGGCAGAGAGCCGCGGGCCGCGTAGATCATCTTGACGATGCTCTTGCTGGGGTACGTGTCATTGGCTTTGCCTTCGATCCGGATGCACTCGGCGGAGAGCACCTTGCCCAGCTTCAGGCCGCGGAACGGCAGGTTCATCGTGTGGCAGGCCATGTCACCGAACGCGCCGGTGCCGAAATCGTAGAAGCCGCGCCACTTGAAGGTATGGTAGGTGTCCTTCTTGTAGGGACGGAACGGCGCAGTGCCCAGCCAGCTCTCCCAGTCCAGCGTTGCCGGCACCGGATCGGAACCTTCGGGGCGGTTGATGCCCTGCGGCCAGATCGGACGGTTGGTCCACACGTGCACCTCGGTCACGTCGCCGAGAATGCCGGCCTGCAGCAGCTCGGCGTTGCGGCGCAGGCCGTTATTGGCGCTGCCCTGGTTACCCATCTGCGTCACCACGCGGCTCGCGTCGGCGACCTGCTTGAAATACTGCGCTTCCCAGATCGTGCGCACCAGCGGCTTCTGCACGTAGACGTGGCAGCCCTGCTTCATCGCGCGGATTGCGGCGGGCGCGTGCATGTGGTCGGGCGTCGAGACCGTGACCGCGTCGAGATTCTTGCACTCGTCCAGCATCTTGCGGAAATCGCTGTAACACTTCACCTGCGACGGATTCCTGCCCTTCTTCTCAATCTCAGCGAGGGCCTTGTCGATCGGGCCACGGTCCACGTCGCAGAGCGCGACGATGTTCTCGCCGTGCTCGAACATCGGCATCCAGTCACTCCACCCCTTCCCGCCGACGCCAATCACGCCGATGTTCAGCTTTTCCCCCGGCTTCTTGGTGAACACGCGCGCGGGCCGTGACGAACAGCACCCCCCCACTGCCATGGCTCCGACCGCATAAGCGCTGCCTTTGACGAAATCGCGACGATTGAACTGCATCATGATCCTTCTTCCTCTTTGATGTTTCCCCCGGTTGCCCGTTTTCACAGCCGGAAAAATGCGTGTTAACCGAAATACAAAAACGGCGTTCATTATAAGGAATCCAGAAACCGGGTTCAACCGCTAGTTTTTAACGCAGATCATGCGACACAGACTCGGCGCGTGCGCGGGCCGTCGAATTCACACAGGTAGACCCCTTGCCACACGCCCAATTCGAGGTGGCCGCAGGTCACGATCAGGTGAAGCGAGCACCCCATCAACGAAGCTTTGAGGTGCGCGGCGGAGTTGCCCTCGGCGTGTTCATAGAAAGTCTGGCGCAACGGCACCATGCGGTCGAGTTGCTGGAGCATGTCGCTGACCACGTGCGGATCGGCGTTTTCATTGACGGTCAAGCCGCAGGTGGTGTGCGGCACGAAAACCGTGACCGTGCCCTCGACGATCCCCAGTTTTTGAACGGCCTGCTGCACTTGGCCGGTGATGTTCACGAACTGTTCATGCGTACGGGTCGGAACTTCAAAGTAGGTCATGCCTGATTCCTTTCCCCATGTCGTGGAACTTACGGGGCGGACGTGACTTTACGCCCGGCACCGAAGCGCATCTCATACATCGTGGCGCCGATCTGACGCGCGGCCTCGACGAGCTCGGGGTAGGGCTGGTCGGTGATCGTCAAGAAACCGATCTGGTAATTTTCGCCGTCCCCGCGTCCGGTCAGCGCCTGATCGCGCCACTGGAACCAGTGGGTGCCGACATACCGCGGATGGCGCAGGCACGACTCGACGAAGGCGACGTAACACGCGGCGCGTTCCGCCTGGTTGCGGGTGGACACCAGACCGGTGTGGAACATGCCGCGATCAAGAGCGCCGAAGTGGAACTCGCCGTTGATCATCGGCTTGTCCTCGCTGCCTTCCGGCAGATCTTTGTCCACCTGGCGCCGATAGATGTTCACGCTCACGACATCGCAATACTTGGCGGCGGCGCGGTAAACGCTCGGCGCACCCCAGGCAATACGGCAGCCGAGATAGAGCTTGTCGGGCGCGGCGGCTTTGATCGCGTCTCGGATCACGCGGAAATACTGCTCGGCGATCTGGCTGTGAAAGGCCTCCAAGTCCGCGCCGCAGCGTTTTTCTGAGGGGCTGTTGGTGCTGGCGAGAAAGGCGTCCCACGTGTCGAAGCCGGTCCCCCACGCGTCATTCAGTGCCGCGACCGTCGCATACCGCTTCTCCAGCCAGTCGCGGAAGGCAAGCTTGGCCGGCTGCGTGGCGGGCGAGCACAGGGCGCTCAGCGCCAGCGCCCGGTCGTCCTTGCCCCACGACAGCTCGTTGTCCACAAAATAACCGATGCACCACGGATCATTGACGGTGCCGGGTTCCTGCTGCTCCAGCGCGCGCCGTTGGATGCTGTCAGTGAATTCGCGCGAGAACGGATCCGGGAATTTGCCCCACCAGCCGTCGGAACCCTCGATGCGTGGGCCGCTGGTGTTCAAGCAGACGGTGTACGGTGTGCTGCGCTTGAGATAGATCCGGCTGTCGGACCAGTTGGCGACGGTGTTCAGCCCCCAGGCGCGGAGACGGCGGTGCGCCAGGTCGGCATGCTGCTCGAACCAGGCCTTGCCATATTTGCGCAGCAGGTTCGCCCCGACGAAATCGAAGGTGCGGTAGGTGCCCTTGTCCTTGTAAAAACCGTGTGGCGCCCAACTCGCCCTGCCATAGAACGCTTCGAACGGAGAGCCTTTTTCCGGCAGCCACGCGAAATAGTTCTCGCGGTATTGAATCCCGGTCTCGGCACCGTGCCGCACACAATCGACGCCGTGCGAGAAGAAGAGCCGTCCGTCGGGATCCACCAGCCACCACTGGCCGTTGACCTTCTCGGTGCGGAAATGCCCGGTCGCCTTGAGTTGCGGGCCGCCGGTCCAGCCGCCCCAGGCGTTGCGGTCTTTGGCCGGCCCTGAGGCGTTGGCGGCGAGCCAAGCCGCCTCCTGTTCCTGGGCCTGCTGCAGCTCAGCCTCATCGTGGATCTTGCCCGGCCACTCATCGTGGCGGAACTGGCCGAAACGGTCAACGAACGGCAGGAAGGAGTCGGCCTTGAGCAGCGTGAGCGGCACTTTGTCCGCTTCGATCTTGAGGATTGCGAAACGCGCCGGCGCGTCAGGGGAATTGAGAAAGACATGCAGTTCGGCGGTTTTGCGCACATTGAAGGAGCCGCTTTCGACCGCAACGGGGTGCCCCCTCATGCCGACCAGCTCAAGCGGCCGGTCAAGCATCCAGGGGCTTAGGCGCAGGTTGGTCTCGATCACGCCGACCGCCCCGGGCGCCAGCGGCACGCTGCCGCCGGGCGAGTGTTCCTTCTGGTTGCGGTTTTTGACGCTCAGATGGATGGTCAGCGTACGCTCTGAGGCGTTGCTGACCGTGACGCGCAGCGGGCCGTACTCGGCAAGATCCATCTCGCCCGCCTTGAAGAACACCGTGGCTCCGGGCCACGTGTAGCGCGTGCCGGCAGTGACGTGCACAGTCCGCGCCGCGTCAACATCAATGCTGCTGTCAGTGTGCTGCCGCACGCCGCACAGATCGGACGGCCAGAGCGTCAGCGACTGTCCCCATGCGGCGGCGAGCCCAGACACTACGATGCCCACCGCAAATGTTTTCACCCTTAGCATCTTGTCCAATAACCCCACGTTTCGGCCCGCAGATTTCCGCAGAGATGGATGCTATCTGTGAAATCTGCGTAATCCGTGGATAAGATGATCCTGTCGTTTGTTCCCGTTCTGCGGGCGGAGGCCTTAGACGTCATCCGGGACCTCGATGCGGATCGTACGCGCACGCGCGTCCTTGACCGCCTGGTCGTCCGGCGATTTGTCGTCAAGGTCGCTGCCGTGCAGCGTGCCGGGATCCGAGAAGAAGGGCACCTCGAAGCTTGCTCCGCACGACGGACACTCGGAAGAGGTTCCGGCCATGTCGGCCGGCGCCTCGATCTCTTGGCGACAGTTCTTGCAGAAAAAGGAAAGCATCCGCTTGGGCGGCAGAGGCCGGGAAGCGGCGGTCTCCTCCGGCGCGGCGAAGCCCAAGGCCGCCAAATCGATCCGGATTGTTTGGCCGCCACGCGCCTTCTGTTCGGCAAAACTGGAAGCGGGGGCCGGACTCGGAGCCGCCGACGGAGTGCCGCCGGGCGCTACTGCCGCTGGAGCGGGTGCCGGGGCGGCGGCCTGCAGAGGGGGGGGCGGCAAGGCCGGCCCGTGCAGAGTGCCCGCCTCTGACTCGGCGGGGACCGTGACGGGCGCACCACAGGCCGGGCACTGCGCCTCGACGCCAATGGCGGCACGGGGAGCCTCAATTTCCTGCCCGCATTTTTTACAACGGAAGGAGATAGGGTTGGAGAAATCCTCCAGCTCCACCGGAATGCGGGGCTCGCTCGGCAATACGGTGACCAGGTTTTCAGGCGGCGGGGTCACGGCGTTCCGGGCGGCTTTCAAGGCCCTCACACGCAACGCGCGATGCTCAGCAATGAGAATGGTTTCTCCAGTTTGAGGATTTTTCATGCGCCTGGGTTTACGCACAATCACGTCGAGACGGCAGATTCCCGGGATCGTGAACCCGTCATCCGCCGCCTCGCGGTAGGCAATGTGCGTGAGCGCATCCAGCACAAAACGGGCTTTTTTCTGGGTAATTCCAGCGCTGAAGGCCAGTTCACGAACCAGTGTGGCCTTGTTATAAGTGTTTTTTTTCATTGCCAGTACTCAACGAGGGGTTACAATCATCATCGATTAATGCACGTACCGTGCCAACTCGCGATTTAGCGTCCATTCGTTTGGCACTGATTTTGCTTTTCAATTTAATGTTAGGAATGTCAACATGGCGATGAAATTCTGGTTTGGGAAAAAAGGATCGGACAGGACGTTGCCCGCCGATGTGGAGCAAGCGGCAGACGACGGCAAGTCCGGTGTGCCTGCGGCGACCGCCCAGTCGGTGGATCGTGCCGTCGGGTACGATCCGTCTCTCCAGATCGACGGGACGTCGTTGCTGGCTGTTCAGCCGACTGAGGAGAAGGTTGAACCGGCCGCCCCGGCTCCCGGGCCCGGGCCCGGTCCCGCGCCCGCGGCGTTGAAGGCGGTCGGCGGCATGGCCCCCGCCTTGCGCTTAGCCCCGCTCGCCCCTACGACGTCTGCCGTGTCCGGCACGTCCGTTCCAGCCTCTCCGGCGGCGCCCGACGCGCCGGCCTCGCCGTCTGCCCCCTCCTCTTCTGCGGCGGTGCCCGCGGCGCCATCCAAGCCGGTTTTCGCCCTGCGCGTGAAAGCGTCCGCGGCGGCACCCGCCGACGGCGCGGCCAAGCCGCAACCATCGCCCGCGGCACCTCTCTCGGCACCACCGGCGACACCGCCTGCTGACGCGCAGCAAGAACCGGAAGCCTCCCCCACCCCGAGCGAATGGGTGCGGCCCAAGCCGGATCAGCGCGTGCTCTATTACCAGTTGATGGATGGGTTGTATGACGCGATCCTGATTTTGGACGACCAGGGCCATGTGGTGGACGGCAGCAGGCGGGTGACGGAGGTTCTCGGCTATTCGCGCGAAGAGATGTGGGACATGCCGATTGACAAGGTGATCACCGGCATGTCGCGCCAGATGTTTGAGCACCTCAGACGCAATCTGCAGGAAAACCACCATATTCTGATCGACGCGCGCTGTTTCCGTAAGGACGGCACCTCGTTCGCGGGCGAGGTGGGGGTCAGCACGCTGGCACTGACCCGTTCCTCCAACATGGTTTTCGCCATCCGCAATGTGGACCGGCGCAAGAACGCCATGGAAGAAATGCGGCGTGGCCAGGCCGCTTTCGAATTGTCGTTTTCCCCCGGGTTCGTATGCGATGTCGATGGCTTTTTCCAGGCGGTCAACCCGGCTTTGCTGGAAGCGTTCGGCATTCCGGATGCGGATCAGGTCAAGCGGGTCCGCTTTATGGATCTGCTGCCCGACACCGCCCGTCATTTTCTGCGCGCGGCGTGCGGTGACAAGATCCGCGAGACAGTCAATGTCTCCGTAGCCAACGGGACTTCCGTCACGCTGGAACTGGTGCTGGCGCCGCTTAAGAGCGGACGAACCGTGACCAGCGTGGCCGGCGCCATGCGGCTGCCTGGGTGATCACTCATCCCGGTAGGGCTTGTTCTGCTTGAACAGGTTGAGGCGATTTTGCAGCGCCAGCGCCTTCGCGGTTTCGTTGCTCTGGGTGTAAAGCGCGATCGCACGGTTGGTGGCGTCGATCGCACGACGGAATGACCCGTTTTCGGCCTGCGCCACGCCCAATACGGCCAAGGCGTGGGGATCCCGGTCGCGCTGCAGGTCGCACGCCCGCTCGGCCAGCTTGACGGCCTCGCGCCCGTTGCGCAGTTCGGCATGGGGCGACGAACCCATGATCCAGGCTGCGGCGCAGAGCGCCTCAATGTTCTTGGGGTCGGACGCCAGCGCACTTTGCGCCGTTTGCAACATGGCGCGCGCACGTCCCATCTGGGACTTACGCAAGGCCTGCTCCGCCTCTTTCTTAAAGTCCAGACTCAGCCCGGCCAGCCGGAACTTGGTCTCGATATCGGCCTTGTCGATCGCCTTGATGTAGGCGTCTTCGGCGGAGATGATGCCTTTCACGGCCTGCCGCGTCAACTCGTCACCGAATGTCTGCATGCCGTCGTTACGTCCGGTCTGCATGAGCGAGGGGATCATGTGGGTCTTGGCTTCACGGATCAGGGCGGAGACGGCCGTTGTGACGACCAGCACCTCGAAGGCCGCGATACGCCCGCCCTCGATTTTTTTGCAGAGCGTCTGCGCGATCACGCCTTTGAGCGTGTCGGCCAGCATCGAGCGGATCTGGTTCTGGCGTCCCTCCGGGAACTTGTCGATCATGCGTTCCACGGCAGTGGCCGCACTGTTGGTGTGGAGGGTGGCAAAGACCAGATGGCCGGTCTCGGCCGTCTCGATGGCGATCTCCATCGTTTCCAGATCGCGCAATTCACCGACCAGCACAATGTCGGGATCCTCGCGCAACGCCGCACGCAGCGCACGCGCGAAACTCGTCGTGTCGCGGTGCACCTCGCGCTGGTTAATGACGCACTTTTTCGGCGTGTGTACAAATTCGATCGGGTCTTCAATGGTGATGATATGCTCATTGCGGTTCTGGTTGATGTAGTCGATCATCGCCGCAAGCGTGGTCGATTTACCGCTGCCGGTCGGGCCCGTGACGATCACCAGCCCTTTGGAAAGCATGCAGAATGAACGCATCACCTCCGGCAGGTTGAGATCCTCAAATGTCGGGATCACCTCCGGGATGACGCGCAGCACGGCGCTGTAGCCGTGCATGTCAAGATAGCCGTTGACACGGAAACGCGCCAGCCCGCTGATCTCATACGCGCAGTCCGTGTCGTATTCGGTTATGAGCTGCTCGATATTGGCCTCGGGCATGATCTCTTTGAGATAGTTCAAGATGGTTTCGCTGGTGAGAACCGGCTCGCCGGGCACGGGTGAAAGCACACCGTGAATGCGGCGGAAGGGGGGGCGTCCCGCACTGAGGTGCAGGTCGCTCCCCGATTCGGTCACGAGCGAAACAAGCAGACGGTCAATCAGCGCCATCGTCGATACCTCAACTCTTCTATTGCGAATAAGGCGGGGACTTCTTTTTGTCAACAACACCCACAGAAAGGAAGAATCATGTCCCAGCAAGAGAACAGGTTATTCATGGCGGTTGAGCTTAGCAAGAACAATCGGCAGTCCCCGTATTGCGGGAGTTTTGGCGCGAGGTTCTCCGAAATGCTGAATGGCACCGTCCGGCATTCAGTTACCGCTTGCCTAGACCGGCAAGATTTGAAAAGCTCAGTTCATATCGGGGATTGAATAACGGGGTTAGGATGAGTTGGATGGTTCTAGTTTGGGCGGGGTTGTCCGAGGTCGGTTGGGCGGTGGGGCTCAAGTGCACGGAGGGTTTTTCCCGCTTCCGGCCGACGTGCTGGGCCGTGGTGTCCATGGTGATTAGCTTGGCCCTGTTGGGCTGCGCCATGAAATCGTTGCCGTTGGGGACCGCGTACGCCGTCTGGGTGGGCGTGGGCGCCGTCGGCACGGCTGTGCTCGGCATCCCGCTGCTGGGCGAGGCGGCGAACCCGGTGCGGCTGCTGAGTCTGGGCCTGATCGTGGCCGGCATCGTCGGACTCGAACTCTCGTCACACGCATCGTGTTGATTAAGCCAATGGGCAAAAGGGGGAACAGATAAACCGGCGGGATTTTCTGAACGCATGACAATAAGCCCGCTCTCGATCTGGCGCTCTCGAAGCTGGCGGAGATCAAGCCGGCCGAGGTGAAAAGCGCGAAGTTCAAGGTCGCATTCTGTCACATCCCGCTTTTTGATGCCGACCCGCAGCAAAACCCCGGGGATGCCGCGCCCGCTGACAAAGATCCGAGATACACGCACGATTACGCGCGCTGGCAGCGCACCTGCGCGAAGTTGTGGGGCCGAGCTTCGAGAAGGCCGGCGTGCAACGGGTCATTGCCGCGCATCAGCACCGTTTACGCCATGACGCGCCGGCGGCGGGCCGCTCCTGGGCGCAGATAGTGGGCGGGGGAGCGGAACTCGGTGCCGTCGGACGCGGTGAAGCGGCGCGCCCAGACGCCGGAAGGTTCCCGACAGTGATCGAGGGCAAGGTGGCCGGCGGTAAGCGGGTGGTCACCGTACACGACGTGTACCACAAAAAGATCGCCGGCGAGTACACGTTCAGAAACGCATCGAAAACAATAGAGATCCACGAGAATTTTCCAAACTGATGGAGGGAATCGACTTATGGCCTCCGGGTTACACATGGAATGCGCATGGCTTTAAGGTTCTGCGTGCTCAAGCAAAAGATGGGGTGCCGTGCGTAGACGTGGAGTTTGATCTTGAAGACGACGGATCTGTGCCCAACCACGGCAAGCTCTGGAAAAGTCTGATGCGCGCCCATCTGGGTGATCGCGAAGCGATGGAAGCACGGCGGCGTCGGCAACAACGTGTCTTTCAAAGGGCAGCCCATCAGGCGTGATAACCTGGACGTTCGCCATTGCCTCCGCTGGGGCCGAACCGTTACACTGACAGCATGATTATTCGATACGCAATGGCGTGCGGTCTGTTGATGCTGGCCGCACTCAATCTCGGAGCAAGCACGATCGATGTTGCCGCGTTTGGCGTGCGGCCTGACACTGGCGAAAATATGACGCCTGCTATCGGTCGCATGCTGGCCGCCTGCACCAACGGCGGCGAGCGGATTGTGCTGCCGGCGGGACGTTATGCGTTCTGGCCCGCCCGACCCGGGGAACGCACCTCCGCGTTTGTGATCAAGGGTGCGCGCGGGCTCACGCTCGACGGCAACGGTGCCACGCTGATCTTCCACGGCCTGATGAATCCTTTTCGCTTGGTCGACTCGCGGCAGGTTGAAGTGCGCAATCTGTCGATCGACTGGGAGCGTCCGTTCATCACGCAGGGTACGATCCGGTCGGTGACCGACGGATACGTCGATCTCGTTATTGACCGAGAGCGTTATCCGTATGTGATCGAGGATGGTCGGGCATGGTTCACGGGTGAGGACTGGAAGCGTGGCGTGGACGGTTACAACCTGCTCTACGATGCTGTCACCCGCGAGATCCTTTACAAGACACGCGACAACGCGCTGGGGATTGACTTTAACAAGCAGGCGGAGGAGGTCGAGCCCGGCGTGATCCGTTTCTTCGGCAAACCCAAGATCACGCCACCCCCCGGTACGCTCATCGGACTCAACCACGGTCGCTACATCGTCAACGGGTTCGAAGTGAATCGATGCGCAGACGTCACGTTGCGCGAGATCACGGTCTACCATTCACTGAGCCACGGCGTGGTCGCTTCGCGGACCGAGAATCTGGCGCTCGACGCCTTCAACATCGTCGCGAATGAAGCGAAGGGGCGTGTCTTCAGCGCGGTGGCGGACGGGTTTCATCTCGTCCACTGTAAGGGTGTTGTGACCGTCCAGAATTGCGCCCACACCGGACTGGGTGATGACTTCCTCAACACCCACGGACGTAACTGCGTGGTACACAAGCGGATTGACGAGCGGACGGTGCTGGTGGACCGTGCGGAGTGGACGGATGTGGGGGACGAGGTGTGGCTGTTGCGCAAAGGTGAATTACAGCGCCGCGAGGTGTACCGGGTGACAGCAATGAAGCCGGTCCGGCACGAGAACAAGCGGTGGTGTTACGAGACCACTTTCTCGGAGGCGCTGCCGACGGATTTCCGCGAGGGCGATTTTTTTGAAAACAAGACGTGGAACGCGCGTTTGGTCTTTCGCCACAACAAGGTGCTCCGGCGCCATAGGGCGCGCGGCATTCTCGTGACGACACCCGAACCTGTCGTGATTGAAAAGAATCTGTTCAGCACGGCCGGCACGGCAATCCTGATCGAGGGTGATACGGATTACTGGTTTGAATCGGGGGCCATCCGCGACCTCCTGATCCGCGACAACGTGTTCGAGAACTGTCTGTCATCCGGCTCTGAGACCGGCGGCAAATGGGAGTGGGGCGAGGCGATTATCACGATCACCCCGTCGCATAAGCCGGACAGTGTGGACAGTGAGCCCTATCATGGCAACATCCGTATCGAAGGCAACACCTTCAAGACATTTGACATCCCGCTGGTGCGAGCCCGTTCGGTACGCGGGTTCGCCTTCCGCGGCAACACAATTGAACACACGAAGGCTTTCGTGCCTTTCGCTTGGCAGAAGGCGGCCTTCTGGTTCGACGGTTGCCGCGGGGTCACGGTGGCGCACAACATCTACGCTGAGGCCTATGCCGGACAGAGCATCTGGATCCAGCACATGGCAGAGAAAGACCTGAAAGTCACGGATTCTCGCGCATTCATGGTGCTTCCCTGCCCTGTCGCGCAGTGAGTGACTGTCTTTTCACCACGTCTGAAACACGCCGAACCAGCGCAGGCTGTTCGAGTGGCTGCCGACGGCCTTCAAAAGCAACGGTTGCCCCGGCGTCACCTTTGACGAGGGCAGGGTCAGCGTCAAGGTGCCGTACTCTTCGGTCGTTGTGTCGCGCACGTATTTCAGACTGACCGTCTTGTCCGGGCTGAGCCACTCCGCGTCTTCCTGGCTGATTTCCGGAATGTCGATCACTTTCTCATCGTTCACATAGATCGCAAAACTCCCCTGCGGCTCCGCGAAATAGCCCATGCCGCCAGACCAGACCACCGCGGCCTGCGGTTTCGCCCTCACGTCTTCAGCCATCGGCTTCGTCTTCCAGATCAGCTCGTTCTTGCCCGCCATAGCCCTGGCCACATCGATCCGGGAGACGCCCAACGGCAGATGATCCTGTGCGCTGTAACCGGCTTTGACGGTCTCCTGCCAGCCGTTCTGATTCCCGGTCATCATGATCACGGTGCCCTTGGGATTGAATGCGTCCGAACGGGCGTACCGGAGCATGCCGTCCAGCAGGCACAGGCCCTCGGGTGTTCCGGAAAGCACGTCCAGTCCGAAGGTCATCAGCGCGCGCCCATCCGCGATCCGCGCCTCGCACATATAGAGGAAGTAGCCGCTGCCGCCCTCTCCAACGACCATCATCTCGTCCGGCAAGACACCCGCAAACGGCAGCGGCTGACCCTGTTTCAGGATGCGGAATGACAGCGGCGAGAGGATCCCGTCGTGCGGGAAATCTCCGAGCGCCGGATGCTTCGCGAAGGCTGTGCCCACCTGATTCCCCATCCACCACCAACCCAAAGTGACATTCGGCTGGCCTTCCGTGCCGTTGATCAGAATCACGCGACGGCCGGCCGCCAGCGCCGCGCCGACATCCGGCGAGCCGAACCGCGAGATCAGCAGCCCGGCCTTCTCCGCTTCGGGCGTTCCGGCCGCGACAAGCCCCGAGTACGCCGTCTCCAGCGCCGGCAACAGATCCCGCGAAACGGCAAGGCCCCTCCCGTCCTGCTTGTCCCGTTTGGGGAAGACCCAGAAGTCCCAGGTGTTCGAAACTCTCTCCGCTGACCCCTGCACGATCTCCGCCTCAAGCACGGTGTGGGACGGCTTCGGGATATCAGGAACGGCCACCTCCGCTGTGGCCAGCAGCCGCGTGCTGCCGAGCTCGACGTCGCCGCCGTCGCATTCGCCCTGCGCGAGCACAGCGCCGCCGGCACGCAAAGACCACCGGACGCGCGTTTTCTCTAAGGGCTCCTCGCCGTAGTGTGTGATCCAGAAGTCCGCCTTCACCGTGTCGCCGGACACGACGATGACGGTGTCCGGCTCGGTCTTAAGCAACAGCGCGGTCGGCCCGTTGAACAGGCGGAAAGCCTCCGGAGTCGAGCCGTTGCGCTTCACTCCCCAGAACGGGTCGAACAAGCCCTGCGCGCTATAGGTGTCGCCCTGCTGGACGACCACATCCACGACGGTCCAGAAACTGTATCCGTCGCATGCGGGATCCAGCCGCGCGGCCTCGACGCCCCGCTTCTGATAGACCTTCTGCAAGGCGTGCTGCGCGTCCTGGCAGGCGTCGCCCCAGCGCCGGTCCAGACCGGCGGCCTTCAGCCATCCATCCCACTTCGCCATCGTCACAGGCGGCATCCACGGTCCCGAAAAACGGTCTTCCAGACGCGGATCCTGTTTGACGCACAGATTCAAGTATTCGTGCGCGATGAACGGCGCGTCACACTTGAAACTGCCCGGCGCCCACACGTCGATCGGGCCGTTGCGGAAATCCGAGTTTTCAGCCGTGTTGCAGGCGCCGTCCTGATGGAGCATCAGCCGGTCCGGATCAAGCCGCTTGGCCAGCTTGTAGATTTCCTTGTCCAGCGGGCTTCCGAGGAGGCCCTCATTCCCCGTGCAGTAGGTGGTGAACGACACATACCGGCGGTAGTGCTGGTAGAGCTCGGTCAGATCCCGCATCGGGTCAAACGTGAAGGCCTCGGTCGGATAATCGCCGTAATAGGGCAGCTCCGGCTGGATCATGATGCCGACCTCGTCCGCCGCCTCGAAATATTCCGGCAGCTCGCAGTGCGTGTGCAGGCGCACGTAGTTGAACCCTGCGGCGCGCGCGATCTTGAGGTGCTTGAGGTGCTCCTCTTTCGAGGCGGGCGAGGACATCGTCAGCGGATAGATGTAATCGTCGCCGAAACCGCGCACGAAGAACGGCTTGCCGTTCAGGAAGAAACGGTCGCCGCGCACCTCGATCTTGCGCACGCCGAAGCGCTCCGTCCAGCCGTGCACCGGGGTGTCGCCCTCGCACAGCGTGAGCTCCGCCACATAGAGATTCGGTGCTTCGGGCGACCAAGGCATAAAGGGGTCAAGCTTCACCCGGCAAGCGACCTCGGCACTCGTCCTGCCTTCCGCGAACGTGACCGCCGCCTCGCCAACGGCCGACTGCTGACTGCCGACTGCCGGCTGTACCTTCACCCGCAACACCGGATGCTTCAGTTTGCCCGCCTCGGTGGCGAACGCCACCGTCGCGCGGACCTCCGCCGCGTGCGCGTCGAAATCGCCGCGCACCCAGGCGTCGTCGATGCGCGTGTCGGGCGTGGCCTCGATCTCCACGTCGCGGTAGAGCCCGCCGAACAGATGCGTGCTGACCATCTGTCCCTTCCGGCTGGGGATCTTGTTGTTCACCGCCGCGGCAATGACCGCCTGTGTTCCGGCCTTGACCAGATCGGTGATGTCGTACTTGTAGGTGCCGCAGTAGTTGTCCACCCAGGCGACCGCCTTGTTGTTGACCCAGAACCAGCCCTGCGAACGCACGCCGCCGACCTTGAGCCAGACTCTTTTGCCTTGCCAGTCGGCAGGAATGTCAACGGTCTTGCGATACCACGCTTCACCCATGTACACGTGCCGCAGCTCCCGCGGCCCGTGGTCCCACTTGCAGTCCCACGTGACGCTCGGCCCCGGCGTGCCGACCCCCTGCGCCTCCCAGCAGCCCGGCACATTGATCGTGCGCGAGCCAGACCACGGTTTGGCATAAAACGCTTGCCAGGTGGGGTGACGCGAGGGTGTGCCCCCCCGCGTGACAAACTCCCACTCGCCGCGCAGCGACACCCCGTTCTGCAGCGGCGACCGCACCGTCGGATTCACCACTGCGGGCAACGGCTTCCTGTATCCCCAGGTGTCCACACCAGAAAGCGTCTCCTCTTCCGCGGATACGCATGCCGCAGCCCCCATCAACGCGATCATGCCTGTCGCGATTGTTTTCTTCATCATCAGTGTTCTCCCTTTCGAAACCTGCCCTCGTTCACATGGGGCTGAAGAAAATCAATCCCCAAGATCGTGAGCACCGAATAAAAAAAATAGGGACGTATATACATGAGCAGCGTGTTGGAGCCGGCCCCCAGCGAGCGGACGCCCAACAGACAAGGTTTCCCGGGAGTCAGCGACTCGCGGGAGAGCGTCACATGGAACAGGCCGCACATGATCACACCGACCAAGAAGCACCTCACCGTGTTGAACGGTTTCATTTCATTCTTTTGTTACACACATTGTTTTCCGTGAACCACAAAAGTCTGCATACGCCCTTTACCCGTTAATCGTGACGTTACGCCATTCCGAGTCTTTCGACAACCTCCAATAATACGAACTTTATCCTGCGATTTTGCGAACATCTTTGTTCTGATACTGACCGCTTATGATCACCGGATATAAGCAGGGACGCGAGGACGTCCGTTTCCGGCAACTCTGCCCGTAGACAATGGGGATCTTGACCGTCGTGATGATGTCGGTCTCGTCAGTCCGCCGCCGCGAAACATTCCGAAATCAAGGTGACGCAACCGTATAGGGCTGTGTCCATGCGCATTGATTGACCGGATGAAAATGGCTGGTGCAGAAAGCGGGGCGATCCGAGTCAATTCTGGCACGGACGTAAAGGTCGTCCTCCGCCATTTGGTAGAATCCGGACACCCCGGCCACGGTCTTGACGGTGCGCCCGATGTCGGCGGAGTAGAGCGGCAACGTGCGTGCCGGGTGGCCGCCGCTGACGGCCGGCACGGAGACCTGGGGCACGGTCTGATTGAATCCCCGCTTGGTGGAGATGAAGCGGATCGTGTAGTTGACGTTCGGCTCCTCCTGCACCTTGACCTGCAGGGTTCGGGTCGACGGAACGAACGTCACGTCTTCCAGCATCACGCCGCAGGTCGCGTAGAAATCGCCGGCGTCCATGGCCGCTATCAACGCCTCGGGCGTCAGCGCGGCGCCGCGCACCATGACCCACGCGTCGCCGGGATAGGAACTGTTGTTGCTGTCCATCGAGGCGTGATAATAATGCGTGTCATCACTGCCCACGCCATAAAGAAGCGGATGCCCGTCCAACCGCCGGAAGGCCAGCACCGCGTCCCAGAACTGGTCAGGGTCAAGGTTCGGCACAAGCGAATGGGGCGCATACGAGGCGCCGCCGTTGCACACCTCGAAGAAACGTATCTCGGGATGATCGATCAGGTTTTGGGGCAGCACGTCGTAATAAGGCCAGAACGGGTGGTTCACCATCAGTTGGTAAGGCTGGCCGATGTTGGCCGCGGCGGCCGCCACCTCGACCGCGACAGAGCCGATCGTGTCGCTCACCGTCCCCGCGAACGAGTAAATGTAACCCTTACCCTGCACGCTCGGGATCGTGACCGGTACGTTCAGATAGTTCATGTGCAGCGCGTAACCGCTCACGGTGTCAGTGACCTCGAGGCCCGGGAAAAGGATGAACGTGCCCGGTTCCTCAAACTGGGCTTTGATCTCCTCGTAGGTCTTGAGACGCACTTGGGTCGTGGTTCCGTTCATCCGTATTTCCGCGGAATCGCGGAAAATGTTGGTGTAGGCCGCGAAAATGTCACTGGTCACTTGGGGCGGCCAGCCGGCTTGCGTCACCGGGATGTTGACCACATCGCGCCACGTGTCACGCGACACGGCAAACGTGTTATGGTCGCTCATGCAGACAAAATCGTATCCGCGTTGCTTATAGGCGGCCACCGCCTGCTCCGGAAAACCGCGCCCGTCTGACCAGTACGTGTGCAGATGCATGTTGCCGCGGTACCAGCGGGTACTTGGCGGAGTGGGAGCCGAGGCGATACCCACCACAGGACGCGGCGGGTCGCTCCGCGTCTGCATGAACTGGCCCGGCGTGAGTGCCGTGCCGGTGATCCTGATGTCGTCGAGTTCACCCACATACTTCGGACGCGCTGTACCGTTGTTGCGGGAGCCGATAAACAGCTTGCCGTTCTGGAACTTGGCGGTGTTCGAGAATGTGGTTTCGCATGGGGTTGTCTGCTCGACGCCGTCCAGATAGAGTTTGGCCGCCTTGGGGCCGGACTCGGCACGGTCGAACACGAGGGCCACATGGTGCCAGAGTCCGTCGTTGGCTGCCTTCGACGCTCTGCACCCGCCGTATCCGCCGCTTCCGCGTGCCAAGCTGTTGATCAGGCCGGGGCCTGAAACGTTGATGCACGAGTTGAAGGACAGCGCGAAATCATTCACATCCGTGGTAAACTCAAGAACGAAGTGTTGATTCGTGTCAACCGTCCTCAAAAAGTATTCGACCGTGATCATCGAGTAGGGGCTGAGCTGCAGGTCCGAGGCCGTGTTGAAGATGGCCTGCGCGCCGTCCAGCACGGCGGCCCCCTTGCGGAAGAGAACGCCGTCGCTCGTTAAACTGTATCCGTGCCCGGCGGCGTCGGCAAGCTCGGCCCCGGCGGCGAACGGCCAGTAGGCGACGACCGTCGGGACGGATTCGGTGCGCGACCGCAAAAACTGTTCCGGCGTCAGCGCCGCGCCGGTGATGCGGATGTCGTCCAGCTCGCCGATGAATTTCGGCAATGCCGTTCCGTTGGCCCGCGAGCCGATGTACAGCTTTTCATTCCTGAGCGTCACGGGTGACGTCCCGTTTTCCTGTGAGACCGACTGCTTTACCCCGTCCAGATAGAGCCGGACGCGGTCGGAGCCGCCCAACGACGCATCGAACACCATCGCGACGTGGTGCCAAGCACCGTCCGACACGTCGTGCGCCCAGTCCGACAGGTCGTAGCAATTGTCAGTGCTCATTTTGCATGAGCACGACAGTTGCCCGTTGGAGGAGTTGTTGATGGCGTGGTAAAACGTTCCGCTGTTCAGATAGGTCACGGGGCCCAGCTCAAGGATGAAGTGCTTCTCTTTGGAGGCCGTCCTGACGAAATACTCGACCGTCAGGGCCGTGTACCCGCTCAAATCCAGGTTCGTCGCCGTGTTGAAGAATGAGACATCGTTGCCGTTCAGGACCGCCACGCCGTTGCTGAACGCGACGCCTGAGCTCGCGAGGATGTTCCCGTGCCCCGAGGCGTCGTCCCGCTCCTCGCCGCAGGTGAACGGCCAGTAGGCGACGGCTGTCGGCTCGGCGGTTCGCTCCTGCAGAAACGCGCCGGGTGTCAGCGCGGCGTTAGAGATGCGGATATCGTCCAACGCGCCCACGAATTTATGAAATGCTGATCCGTTGGCGCGCGAACCGATATACAGCTTGCCGTCCTTGAACGCGGGGCTGCCTGACGCGTCCCACGAGTTGGTAGCCTGTAGCGCTCCGTCAAGATACAGCTTGACCCGGTCACCGTTTGACGCCTGGGTGCGATCCACCACAAGGGCGACATGGTGCCAGGCGCCATCCGCGACATTGTTTTCCACGTCCGTGAAATCTTTGTAGCTCAAAGCGTAATCGGTGTAGTATCGGCCCTGAAGTTGCCCGGACGCGCCGACGTTGAGAAGCATCATGAGCCCGCCGGAGTATGCGAAAGCGGACTCGGTGATTTCCAAGAGCATGTGTTCTGCGCTGGAGGATGTCGTTTTGACGAAGCATTCGACCGTCAACGCGGAATACACGCTCAGGTTGAGATTCGAGACAGTGCTGAAAATGGTCTGGTACCCGTCCATCACGGCGGCGCCGCCGTTAAACTTAACCCTCTCGGGCGCCAGCGTGTTGCCGTTGCCCGAGGCGTCGTCCAGTCCGTTCATGCCGAACGGCCAGTACGCGACTATCCCCGCTGAGCCACCGGCCGCCATTCCGCACGCCACTGCGCCGATCAGAAAACGCTTTGCCGCATTGATCCGCCTTATACCGCTCTCCTTTTCTGGCTCACGTTGTTCTTCGAGAAGCAAGAAATGTCTGCATACGCCCTTTACCCGTTAATCGTGACGTTACGCCATTCCGAGTCTTTCGACAACCTCCAATAATACGAACTTTATCCTGCGATTTTGCGAACGTTTATAATCGGAAGCCCGTTCAGCAACTTCTCGCACTTCGCCTTCGGCGTTGTGGGCGTTACGCCCGACAGGAGATTCTTATGCGTTGCACGCATGCTGATTTGCATGAGCAGACTTATTTTTGTCCTACGGCAGAAAACATGTCAACATCGTGCTCAGTTACGGACTGGCGCGCATGCGGTCATGTCGGTTCGTGAAATCGCAGGATATAATTCGCGTTATGAGAGGTTGGTTTATGCAATGTGTGCGCCTATAATGAAAACCGAAACGGGCTTCTTAACTTATTGCTTGATTAACAATAGGAGTAAGGATCGATGAGCACAAAGCGAATACGGACATGTTTGTTTTCGGCTATAGCCTTGGCGACAGCGACTGCCTCAGCAGCGTTGAATGTCGCAGTGGAGCAGTACACGAGCGGGAATTCCGCGAGCAGTTCCAACGGATACTTTGCCGTCGCTGCGGGCGACCTGGGCGAAGCCGCCGGCGCGGTCATTGACACGACGGGCACCATCAACACGTATGACAGCGCCTTTCACGACAAGTACGGCAACCCGATGGCGAGCGTGACGAACCTGTTCGACGGGGGCCGGGCCTACGGCGGTAAGTATGCGACGACCTCGGAGGCCGCGACGTTCGACCCGGATGTTGCCGCCAACCAATGGACATTCAACAACACCTGGTGCGCGGTCACCCCGACTCCGGGCGCCACGGTCACTGTGACGTTCCCGCCTTGCTCCGGCGGCTACAACATCACGAACATCGTTTCGCTGAGCGGGTGGGGCTATGACCGGCAGGTCCAGGCCTACACGGTCGCCTTCCGGACGCACGGCTCCGCGCTCTGGACGGCACCCGTCGCGGTTTCTGGCGGCACGGACTACACCTTCGGCACCGGGGATACCGGGTTCCACGAGGTCCGGCTCACGCTCACGGGCGTGGACGGCGGCCTGCTAGCGTCGGGCGTGGATGCTGTCAGGTTCACCTTCCTTGACACGACCGTTTATGGCATGAGGCAGCCGGACGGGGTGTCGGTCTACCGCGAAATCGACATTCACGGCACTAAAAAGCCGTCCGTACAGGTCTCCGTGGATCAATACACGAGCGGAAGTTCCGCGAGTCGTTTAAACGGATACTTTGCCGTCGCGGCGGGCGATCTGGGCGAAATGGACGGTGTGGTCATTGACACGACGGGCATCATCACTACGTATGCCGGCCTATTTGCGGACAAGTATGGCAATCCGATGGAGAACGTGGCGAACCTGTTTGACGGCGGCCGGGCCTACGGCGGTAAGTACGCGACGACATCGGACGCCGCGACGTTTGACCCGGATGTTGCCGGCGATTATTGGACATTCAACAACACCTGGTGCGCGATCACCCCGACTCCGGGCGCCACGGTCACCGTGACGTTCCCCGAGCATAACGGCGGTTATCACATATCGAGCATCGTTTCGCTCAGCGGGTGGGGCTATGACCGGCAGGTCCAGGCCTACACGGTCTCCTTCCAGCCCCATGGTTCAGCGCTCTGGACAGTGCCCGTAACGGTCTTCGGCGGCACGGACTACGCCTTCGGGGCGGAGGACGACGGTTTCCACGAGGTCCGGCTCACGCTCACGGGCGCGGGCGGCGGCCTGCTGGCGTCGGGCGCGGACGCTGTCAGCTTCACCTTCCTTGACACGACCGTTTACGGCATGAGGCAGCCGGGCGGGGTATCGGTATACCGGGAGATCGACATCTACGGCAAACCGTGGCAGCCCGCCGGCACGTCTCTTTCTGTTCAATAAGAAAAACAAACGATGGGCATGTTTGAGGCCACGGGAAAAGCCGCGGGCCGCAAGGCGCGAAAGGAGAACACGTTGCCCATGACCGTATGGTAAATAGCTTGTGCCCAATACTGTCCCAAGTGCGCGGCGCCTTCTGCATTCGGATGGATATAGTACGGCAGGCCGTCTCGCGTTTCTTTAAAACAGATTTTCTCGTGGTTGGCCTCGAAAAAGTCCCACCCCTTGACGTCGCCGAGATGGATGCGTCCCGGATGACTCTGTCCAAACGTTTCGACGAGCGCATTGATCACCGGGATATACTGGCAAAGAACTTCCGGGTGCGATGACGGCACCTTGGAAGACCACAGCGGATGATGAATGACCATGCACGAGTCTGGATAATTCGCCAAAAGCGCGCTGGCCAAGGCTGTCAGATTGCTGCCGTATAGAGCCGGGGTTGCAACGCCCGCATCGTTTGCTCCGAGCATGATCGAAAACAAAAGCCGCCCCTGTCGGTTTGTGAAGGAGTCGGCCGCCAGTCGCACGTGTGGCCATGCACTGCCAGGCGTGTCTGGCAGGAATTGATCGGTTCTGAAGCCATTCTTTCCGCAGTTCGCGAAACACACGCTCGAAATTCCGGGCATCGCTTGAAGGATTTTTACAGCGTGCGCCGGCGGCGCCTCATTCTCGGGATTTTTCAACAGATAGCCAAAGGTGATACTGTCGCCAACGAACACGATGTTCAGACTTTGCGAAGCCTCATTCCGACTCCCTCCGGTCACAGGTGTTTCAGGGGCAACCAAGCAAAGGTTCCCTTGCGCGGCACTAACCATGCAAAGCAGCAGGCCCATCCTCACTGACGCTCGAATTATTATCATCGCATCAACCTCCGCACACAATGGCCCATTAATGCCAGATCACATCAGTACTGTCCCAAAGATTCGAGAGCAATGTGGCATAACTCTTTGATAATGGCAAGTTAACGATGTGAAAAAGTTCGTGACCTTTTCAATTCAGCCGCTACCGTTTCCGCCTTTGACACAGGCGGAGGGCTGC
>Ga0209407_1000133_pt1 | contig 106534 bp, 102 predicted proteins | sample AD_JPNHG3_MetaG_FD_184410 | JGI IMG/M metagenome (GOLD analysis project Ga0209407, IMG submission 184410) | Active sludge microbial communities of municipal wastewater-treating anaerobic digesters from Japan - AD_JPNHG3_MetaG (SPAdes) (version 2) | ecosystem: Engineered > Bioreactor >... | reverse complement strand
TCGGTTCGCGGCCCTTCTCGATGACGACCAGGTCGCCCGGGTGGATCCCCTCGTCGATCATGGAGTCCCCCGAGACCCGGAGAAGAAAGGACGTGCCGGGTTTCGTGATGAGGTACTCGTCGAAGGAGATGACGTCCCGCAGCTCCTCCTCGGCAGGGGAGGGGAAGCCCGCCGCCACGTCGCCCACCATGGGGAGGCCGAAGGCCCGCCTCGCGGGGGAGAGGAACCCCCGGGCATCCTTTTCCAGGACCCCGGCAGCCAGCAGCTTCTGCACCCAGAAATGGACGACGGCCTTGGAGCGGACCCCCAGGACGGCCATCATCTCCGAGTAGGTGGGCATCCGCCTGCGGTCCCGGTAAAACCCGGCGATCTCCCTCTCCACCATCTTCAGGGTTCTGTGTCCTCTCATTGAATGCATGCCTTGAGCCTGAAGCCTTCAGCCTTATGCCTGCTTTATATAGAACGATCGTTCTATTTGTCAAGGAAAAAGTGAAGCGCGGTGCAATGATCCACCGTCGGCCCGGGTGGGCCCGCGGGGGAAGGTTCCGACGGTGCCCGCGGGCCGTTTTTCGTTGACACCGGAGGGGATCGACGATAGAAAAGCGGCGGCGCGGCGAGGGCCACTGTTTTCCCGATTCACGACAGGCTAAGGGAAAAAAAGAGGGGAGAGGCATGCAGGGGAAAGGCCTCCTTTTTCACTACAGGGATGCGGGGACCCTCGAAATCCGCAGCGGGGGCGGGTGCCTGTCGCTCTTCGGCATGCCCTTCCTGCTGGCGGGTCTTTTCGTCATGCTGGTCCCATCCGGCCTGCTGCCCGTCGAGGGGCGACCCACGGGACCCTATTCCTCGATTCTTCTCGTCCTGTTCGGTGCCGTCTTTGCCGCCGTCGGTGCGGCTCTCGTCCTCGGGCGCAGCGGGATCATCCTGGACCGGGGGCGGGGACGGATCGTCCGGTGGTGGGGGCTTCTCGTCCCCATGAAGCGCGTGGAGCACATGCTGGATTCGATCCGGCAGGTGGAAATGGACTTCTCCCGCGGGGACCGGGACTCGGCCGACACGTGGCCCGTGAAGCTTGCCGGCGAGGGGATCCCGAAGCCCATCACCGTCGCGCAGCCGACGGGATTCCCCGAGGCGAAGCGGATCGCCGAGGAACTCGCGCGGTTCCTGCAGAAGCCCCTGGTCGACAGCTCGACGGGCGAGAGGGTCACCCGCGACCCGGAGCATCTCGACGAGTCCTGGCGGGACCGGGTACGCCGGACGGGACATGCGAAGGCCCCCATGCCGCCCGAGCCGCCGGGGATGCGCACCCGCATCGAGCGGACGGCCGAGGGATACGTGTTCCACATCCCGGGACCGCCGATGACTTGGTTTCACTACCTCCCGGTGCTCTTCCCCGTCGGATTTGCGGCGGCCGTGGCGTGGTTCTTTCTGCCCGCCCTGCTCACCCTTCCCATGCCCGACTGGGTGCGCTATTTCGCCCTGGGTTTCATCGGCCTTTTCTTCATCGCCGGCCCCGTCCTGTCGGCGCTGCTGCACCTGCTGCGCCTCAGGAACCAGTTCGAGCGCGTCACCGTCACGAAGGCCTGCCTGCGCGTCGAGGCCCTGAAGCAGGGAAAGCGGTCGGCTGTCGAAATCCCCGTCGACGAGCTGGAGGACCTGGCGGCGCCCACGGCGAGGTCGCTGATGGACTCGGTCGAGGTGCCCGGCATGAAGAAGGCCGCCCTGGGCGACACGGGGACCCCCCGGATGCCCGACGGGCGGCCCGTGCCCCGGCTCCTGCTGTCGATTTTGAAAACGGCGGGCTCCCGCGGTATCACGGCCCGCAGCGACAGGGCCGTCGTCGAGTTCGCCGCCGGGCTCGACGAGGCGGAGACGGCCTACCTGTTTTCCCTCATCCGGAAGACGATCGCGGACTGATGAGAAATGAGGCCCGCCCGACCGCGGCTGCTTTCTCGACCTTCAGCCGGCCGTCCCCGAAGAGCCCCCGCCACTGACGATTGAGGCTTACGGGGGGCAGGCCCGCAGGACTGCGCTCCCCGGGCGCAAGCAGATGCCCGGGGAATCACGCTTGACAAATACAGCGTTTCGTTGGAAGTGGCTAACAGGACCCGTTTACTCGGCCCGCCCCGGAGCGCGCATGCACAAGACCATCTTCGAGAGCCCCTTCTTCAGCGGCCTGTTCCGCGTCCTGTCCCTCCTCTTCCTGAAACTGGCCGGCTGGCGCAGGGTCGGCCGGGTTCCCGACCTGCCGCGCTACGTCATGATCGGGGCCCATCACACCTCAAACTGGGACGCGCCGATCGCGATCGCCCTGGTGTTCGCCTTCCGGCTCAAGGCGCACTGGCTGGTCAAGCACACCGCCTTCCGGTGGCCCTTCGGTGAGCTCCTGAAATGGCTGGGGGGCATCCCCATCGACCGCACGAAATCGGCCGACGTGGTCGCCCAGATGATCGAGGTGATGAAAAAGCGCGCGGAGTTCGTCCTGCTCCTGGCGCCCGAGGGAACCCGGAAAAAAGTGACGCGCTGGAAGACGGGGTTCTACCACATCGCCCGCGGGGCGGGCGTCCCGATCGTGCTGTCTTTCCTGGATTATGCCCGAAAGGAGGGGGGGGTGGGGCCCGTCTATTATCCCACCGGCGATTTCGAGGCCGACATGAAGGCCATCCTGCAGTTCTACACCACGGTCACCGGCAGGCACCCCGAGCGGACGGGGACCCTGGAAGTGCAGCAGGGCTGACGCGCGGTGCCCCCTAAATGACCCGTTTCATGGCCGCCACGGCCACCTCGATCTGGTCGTCCGTGGGCTCGCGCGTGGTGATCTTCTGCAGCATGAGCCCCGGCCAGCTGATCATCTGCACCCAGAGCTTGTCCTTGTGCTTCCCGCTGAACCGGATGACCTCGTAGGCGATCCCCGCGATGAGGGGAAAGAGGGAGAGCTTGTAGGCGACCCTCGCCAGGAAGTCGGGCCTGCCGAGAAGCGAGAACACGAGGATCGAGATCACGAACACCACCAGGATGAAGCTCGTCCCGCAGCGGGGGTGGCGCGTCGAGAAGTGCCGGATGTTCTCCACGGTGAGCTCCTGGCCGTGCTCCCAGGCGAAAACGGTCTTGTGTTCGGCCCCGTGGTACATGAAGACCCGCCGCATGTCCTTCATGAACAGGGTCGTCAGCAGGAAGGCGAGGAAGATCGTCAGCCGGATGAGGCCCTCGACGAGGTTGAGCAGGATCGTGTTCGCGATGAAGTCCCGCAAAAAGGCGAAACAGTAGGCCGGGATGAGGACGAAGAGCGTCAGCGCCAGGCCGAAGCTCAGGCACAGCGACAGCGCGATCTCCCAGCCCTGGGGCTTCTTCTCGCCCTCGGGCAGGGCGATCTCGGCCGAGTACAGCAGGGTCTTGATGCCGAGGACCATCATCTCCACGAGCGTCACGGCGCCCCGGATGATGCGCAGCCCCAGCAGGCGGTAGCGCTTCGTGAGGGGGACGTAGTCCTGCTCCCGGATGACGATGTCCTTCGCGGGGGTCCGGACGGCCACGGCGATCCGGTTGCCGTGGCGCATCATGACGCCCTCGATGACGGCCTGGCCGCCGGCGATGTCGTCGGGCCCGGAGGGTTTCGAGTGCCCGCCGTCGGGCCCGTCCCCGCAGGAAGGCCCGGGCGCGGCGCTGTGCAGGAGGCAGCGGAAGAGGGATCGGGCGAGAACGGCGATCGTCATGGCTTCCCCGTCTTTTCGGGCTCCTTCTCACCCTTCTCGGCGGGGTCGTTCATGGATTTCTTGAAGCCGCGGATGGCCTTCCCCATGGCGCTCCCGAGCTCGGGGAGCTTGCCGGGTCCGAAGAAGACCAGCGCGATGACGACGATGATGAGCAGTTCGGGCAATCCGATGTTGGGCATGCGTGTGTTACCTCCCAGATGACGAGGGGACACCATATCACAAATCGGCCGGATTGCAACCCTCCCCGCGCGGGCCGTGAGTGCCGCCAGCGCCGGGACAGAAAGCGAGGGGCATGAAAAAACCGGAAATCAGGAGGCTCGGAGGGGCAGAAGAGCGGACGATGAGGGAAGATTTCGACGTTCCATCCCTTTGCCGTCCGAGCTTCCGCTCTTTGCGGCGGGGAATCCGAGACGGTCCCGATCCGCAGCGGGCTGCAGCCGGACCGAATCACGCCGGGACGGCTTCAGGCCGCCTGCTCGATCCGCCGATGCGGCGCCCAGCGGGAGAGGCCGACCTTCATGGCGATCAGCGCCCGCCGGAATTCCCGCAGCGTCCGTTCGCACTGAACGAGGGCCCTGCTGTAGGCCCGTTTCTGATCGTCCCGGATCGCGGGGTTGATGAGGGCAAGCTCGAGGGCCTTCTTCACCACGATGAGCTTTCCCAGTTCGCCTTCGAATCTCTCCACGTCGTCCCTCGTGAGCATCCCCCTGTGCATCGCGTTTCTCCTTAGGCCTGCCGTATGGTGATCAAGATCGGAAGCTACAGGGTATGCAGAAAGCAAGATGCGTGCCGGACATGTCGGCATCTTTTGGGTGAAATGCCGGCCCTTTGGGGTTATAATCCGTGGCCGGCATGAAGGGAGAGCCGCGGCCGTGAAAGCCATGATCCTGGAGAACATCGTGGACCTGGCACGCGAGGGCGAGCCCCTGCGGCTCGTCGATCGTCCCGAGCCCCGCCCGGGGCCGGGGGAGACCCTCGTCCGGGTGAGCGCCTGCGGGGTCTGCCACACGGAGCTCGACGAGATCGAGGGCCGCACCCCGCCGCCTCGTCTGCCCGTCATCCCGGGTCACCAGGTCGTCGGGCGCGTCGTGGAGAACGGCGCGGGGGCGAACCGCTTCAAAGCCGGGCAGCGCGTGGGGGTCGCCTGGATCTACTCGGCCTGCGGGGCCTGCCCCCATTGTCTCGGCGGCAACGAGAACCTCTGCCCCGGCTTTCGGGCCACGGGGCGCGACGCCGACGGCGGGTATGCCGAGTACATGGCCGTCCCCGAGGCCTTCGCCCACCCCGTCCCGGAGGTCTTTTCCGACGCCCAGGCCGCACCGCTTCTGTGTGCGGGGGCCGTCGGCTATCGTTCGCTGCGGCTCACGGGACTTCGCGACGGCCAGGTCCTGGGGCTCACGGGCTTCGGGGCCTCGGGGCACCTCGTCCTCAAGGCCGTACGCCACAGGTTCCCCCGGGCGGAGGTCTTCGTCTTCGCACGGAGCGAGGCCGAGAGGGCGTTTGCCCTCGAGCTGGGCGCCGCGTGGGCGGGAGACACGGCCCAGCGGCCGCCGGAGCCCTGCGACGCCGTCATCGACACGACACCCGCATGGGGGCCTGTCCTGGAGGCGCTCGCAAGCCTCAAGCCCGGGGGCAGGCTCGTGATCAATGCGATCCGGAAGGAGGACGGCGACCGGAACCGGCTCCTGCATCTGGATTACCCGGTCCACCTCTGGCTCGAAAAGGAAATCAAGAGCGTTGCCAACGTGACCCGGGCCGATGTCCGCGGGTTCCTGGAACTGGCCGCCGCGATCCCGATCCTGCCCGAGGTGCAGGAATACCCGCTCGGCGAGGCGAACCGCGCCCTGGCGGAACTCCGGGCGAGGAAGATCCGGGGCGCCAAGGTCCTGAGAATGTAAGGCGTTTTGTCAACCGTTCGAGCGGCTGAGCGTTACTGAAACCAGAAGCCCCCTGCGGCTGCCTGTCGCCGGGGGGCGGGGAGAGAAAGAGTCTGGACCACAGCGCGGCACTGAACCGTTTCCTGGCCCAGGTGGAGCGACGGGCCTTCGGGATGGCCCGGCTGTCTTGCGGCAGTCCCGACGATGCCCTCGACATCGTGCAGGACACGATGCTCAACTTTGTCCGGCTCTACGCAGGCCGGCCCGAAGGGGAGTGGAACGTCCTGTTCTACAAGATCCTGCACAGCCGGATCACCGACTGGTACCGGCGCGCGGCCGTCCGGCGGCGTTTCCACGACTGGTTCGGCAAGCCCCGCGACGGCGAGACCGACGAGGAAGACCCGATGGCCCGGGTGGCCGACACGGCGTCGCCCGACCCCGCCGAAGGGGTCATGAGGCAGGAGTTCACCGGGGCGCTCCAGTCTGCCCTGATGAAGCTGCCCCTGCGGCAGCAGCAGGCCTTCGTCCTTCGCGCCTGGGAGGGCCTCGACACGGCCCAGACCGCCGAGGCCATGGGGTGCTCGGAAGGCAGCGTCAAGACACACTATTCCCGGGCGGTGCACGCCCTGCAGAGCAAGCTGGAGGAATTCCATCCATGAACGGCCATCACAGCGAAAAGGAAGCCCGGTTCCTCGAGAAGGCCAGGCAGGCCCTTATCGCTTCCGAGGACCGGCTCGACGCCGCGACCCTGTCGCGGCTGCGCGATGCCCGCGCGAAGGCCGTCGAGGCGGCGGAAGGGCGCGACCGGGGGTTCTTCCGGATCCCGAACTGGATGCGCGTCGGGGCCTTCGCCACGGCCGCCGCGGCGGTGATGGTCCTTGCGGTCTGGGTGGATCCGCCGAGGCAGGAGCTGCCCGTGAAGAGCCCGGACGAGTTCGAGATCGTCCTGAACGCGGACAACTTCGATCTCTACGAAGACATGGAGTTCTACGAGTGGCTCGCCGAGGCCGGCAACGGGGGCAGCAGCACGTAGCGCGCCGGGGGGTGGGAAACGCCCAGGCCGGGTTCGGCGGCAAGAAGAACCGGTTGCACGGATGCAGGACATGACGAGACGGATCGCAGCACTGGCAGCGGCGTTTGTTTTGCTTCTCGCGGGCAGCGCCTGGGCGCAGTCCGGCGGCACCGCGTGGGACCGCCTGACCCCCGAGGAACAGAAGACGCTCAAGCCCTTCCAGGATCGCTGGAACAGCATGAGCCCGGAGCGGCAGGAGCGCCTCCGCAGGGGGGCCGAACGCTGGCAGCGCATGACCCCGGCCGAGCGGGAACAGGCAAACCGGCGATACCAGAATTGGCGCGAGCTCCCGCCCGAGCGCAGGGAGACGATCCGCCGGGGATACGAGGACTTCAGGAAACTGCCGCCGGACGAGCAGCAGAGGCTCCGCGAACGCTCGCAGTGGTACCGCCAGCTGCCCCCGGAACAGCGGGAGTCGCTCCGCGAAAAGTACCGTCAGCTGCCCCCGGAACAGCGGGACTCGCTCCGCGAGAGGTATCGACAGCGCTCCGTGGAACCGCGGCCGGATGCCCGCAGGGACCTCTACCCGGCCCCGGGACAGGGCGGCCGGCCCGCGCCGCGCGGCGACGGCCGGGAGAAACGAAATGATTGAGGCCGCCGTCAACCGGTTTGGCCCCTCTTCGTTCCCTTACCCGGAAGTGAACCCCCAGCCTCTCTCTCCCTTTCCATCCCCTCCGGGCCTCTCGCACGAGAGGCCCTTTTTTCATCCGCGGTGGGCAGCCGGGCTGCGCTTTCCGTCAACTTGACTTTTGGCATCAGACTGATACGATCAAAAAAAGCTGCAGGCAACAGGCTCCGGGCATCGGGACGCGGGGCGACGCGTCACCCTTCGGCTTCGTGCAGGGTGTGCGATGCCGGGTGCCCGGTGATCCGGCGCAGCACCGACGCGAAGGATTCGCTGCCATGAAGATCCGCGTGGAGACCTACGACGGGTACCGGGCCGGCGAGCGGCCCCTGCGGTTCCGCCTCGGCGAGAAGCGCCGCGAGGTCGTGGAGATCCTCGACCGCTGGTTCGGCGAGGACCACGATTACTTCAAGATCCTCGCCGACGACGGCGGGGTCTACGTGCTGCGCTGCGGACGCGGCGAGGGCGGCTGGGAGCTCACCCAGTACCGTGCCGCCGGGGCGGAGGCCGTCGAGGATGCGACGGCCGAGAAGCCCCCCCGGGGGCCGTTGAACTAGAGGCATGACCATGGCGAGAGGCGAGGGGAGTCGCACGAAGAGAGCCGCCCGAGGCCGGGCCGCCGCGGGCCCGAGCCCCGCCGTGGCCGAGTCGCGGCTGCGCGCCATGATCGACGCCTTCGACGGCTATATCTACATCTGCTCCCGGGACTACCGCGTCGAGTACATGAACGAGCGGCTCATCGAGCGCACGGGCTACGACGGGACGGGGCAGCCCTGCTACCGGGTGCTCCACGGCCGCGACGAGGTCTGCCCCTGGTGCATCAACGAGCGCGTCTTCGCCGGCGAGACCGTGCACTGGGAGATCCAGAGCCCGAAGGACAGGCGGTGGTACGCCGTCGTGAACACGCCCGTCTCCAACCCCGACGGCACCCTCTCCAAGCAGGCCCTCATCCGGGACATCACCGACGCCAAACGAACCGAGAGCGATCTCAAGCATGCCCTGGACCGGCTCGAGCACGAGGTGGAGATCCGGACGGCGGAGCTCCGGATGAAGAACCGCCAGCTCGAGGAGGAGATCGCCGACCGCAAGCGGGCCGAAGAGGCCCTGGCGGCCTCCGAGGAGCGGTACCGCAGCGTCATCGACAACGTCGGCATCGGCATCTCGCTGATCAGCCCCGACATGGAGATCCTCGCGCTGAACCGCCAGATGCGGGCCTGGTTCCCCGGCATCGACGTCGCGCAGAAACCCGTGTGCCACCGGGCGTTCAACGACCCGCCCCTCGACGCGGTCTGCCCCTGGTGCCCGACGGTGAAGACGCTGCGGGACGGGCAGGTGCACGAATCGGTCACCGAGACGCCAGCGGCCGGCGGGGTGCGGCATTACCGCATCGTCTCGTCGCCCGTCCTGGACCGCGAGGGCCGCGTCACGGCGGCCATCGAGATGGTCGACGACATCACGGACCGCCTCCGGGCCCAGCGGGACGTCACGGACTCGGAGGCCCATTACCGGGCGATCTTCCAGACGACGGGCACCGCCACGATGATCATCGAGGAGGACATGACCATCTCGATGGTGAACGACCAGTTCGAGAAGGAGTCGGGCTACTCCAAGGCCGAGGTCGAAGGCCGGATGCGCTGGACCGAGTTCATGCACGAGGACGACGTGGAGCAGATGAAGGTCTATCACAACCGGCGCCGCGTCGACCCGGACCTCGCGCCCCGCAACTACGAAATCCGGGTGCGGGACCGCGACGGCCGCGTGCGGAACGTCTCCGCGACGGTCTCGCTCATCCCGGGAACGAAAAAAAGCGTGGCCTCCCTCATGGACATCACCGTGCGCAAGGAGGCCGAGGAGAGGCTCAGGGAGTCGGAGCGCTTCCTTGCCGACGTGATCAATTTCCTGCCCGACGCCACCTTCGTCATCGATGCCGGCGGCACGGTGATCGCCTGGAACCGGGCGATCGAGGAGATGACGGGGGTGCCGGCCAAGGAGATGATCGGCAAGGGCGACTACGAGTACGCGCTGCCCTTTTACGGCGAGCGCAGGCCCATCCTCATCGACCTGGCGCTGAAGCCCGACAGCCGCTACGAGGGGACGTACGTCTCGACCGAGCGCCACGACACGGTTCTCGTGGGGGAGGCCTACATGCCGGCCCTCAAGGGCGGGCAGCGGTACCTGCACGGCACCGCGAGCATCCTGCGGGACTCGGCCGGGCGGGTCGTCGGGGCGATCGAGTCGATCCGCGACATCACCGAGAGGCGCAGGATGGAGGAGGCCCTGCGGGCGCGCGAGGAGGAGCTGGAGCACAAATCCCGCAACCTCGAGGAGATGAACACGGCGCTCCGCGTCCTGCTCAAGCATCGGGAGGAAGACAAGAGCGAGCTGGAGGAGAAGATCCTCTCCAACGTGAAAAAGCTGGTGGTGCCCTACGTGGAGAAGCTCCGGAAGAGCCGGCTGACGGACGAGCAGGCATCCTACGTGGAGATCCTCGAGGACCATCTCCAGGATATCCTTTCGCCTTTCCTGCGCAACCTCGGGACGCGGCACCTGAATCTCACCCCGAAGGAGATCCAGGTGGCAAGCCTGATCCGCGAGGGCAGGACCAGCAAGGAAATCGCGGAGGTCCTGGGCGTCTCGGCCAGGGCCGTCGACTTCCACAGGGACAACATCCGGATCAAGCTGGGCCTCAAGAACAAGAAGGCCAACCTGCGGTCTTTTCTCCTTTCCACGTTCTGACGCACCTGCTGAAGGGCCGAACCCCCCATCGTCAAAGCGCTTTTTCAATATCAGGTATTACCTGATAATTTACAGCATGTAATCTGATATTGCCTTTTTCGCCGATCCGGGTTAAGGGCTTCGGCGGTACGAAGGTGTGCCGCGGCTGCCCTGTCCTCCGGCGCATGCGATCTCTGTGAACGGCAATGCGAGGGTGCGGGACAGCCGGTTTTCCGGAGTCTTTTTATGAAGAATCAAGGTCAGGCCTCCTCCCCGGACCTGGAGAAGAGGCTTCGATTACTGGACGAATTCAAGCGGATCAGGGACGAAGCGGCCGGTGAGCCGGAAGGGAACGAGGGGGAGATGGAAGGGGACGAGCCCCGGGAGTTGAGCCCCAGTTCCCGCTTTTTCCTGACGAAGTAAGCCGCTTGACTGCCGTCAAGGTTCTGGACCGTTTCCAGGGTCTTTGGGAAACCCTGTTCCTCCGTTCTCCTCATCGGCAATAGTGCCCCCCCGCCTCATATTGTCTGTTCCAGGAGAGAGGATCACCAGGGAGATGCGAAGCACAAGGAGAGAGTCGAGGCGGGGGGGCACCCCTTCCGATCAGATGTTCAGCCCGTACTGAAGCGCCCGCCGCTGGATCGCCAGGGGGATCTGCGGCTGGATGAGCTCCCCGCCCCTCGCCCGGAAGGGCACATAGACGAGAAGCGCCTCTTTCATCGTAATCCCGATTTCATTCAGCCTCGGCAGCAGGGTCCTCTTGTCTGCGGCGAGGTCGGCCAGGGCCGTCTTGAGGCTCTCCGTCGCCTCCTCCGCCGGCAGGGTGACGGCATGGCTGCGCATCGGGCCCAGCTGCCGCCCGAGTTCCCCTTCCCACCGGTGATGCGTCATGCGACGGATCAGCCTCAGGTACAGCTCCGCGTTGGCCTTGAAGGCGGGCACCCAGAAATGCAAGGGCCGGCTTTCCATGTCCGGCGGGACGGCCCTGGGGAGGTTGCAGAATCGCACGTAGTCCGCAAGGGACTCGAGGGGGATTCCCTCCACGGCGGCGCGGATGCGCCAGAAGGGAAGCGCGGTGCGTTCCTCCGTCGTGTCGTCCGGCATCACGGCGAAGGGGATGTCCTCCAGGCCCTCCTCGAGCCGCTTCCAGGCGCGCTCGCAGTTGCGGCAGGTCAAAACGAGGGTGTCCCTGTCACCCTCGAGGTCCCACCCGCAGTCGGGGCATGTCGCCGCGAAGAACCGGACCCGGGACTCGGGCTGCATTGCGGCCGGCGCCGGGTCCTCCCACCGGGCGACGGGCACGAGGGGCCTGCTCTGCAGCAAGTCGACGATCTGCCCGTTGCGGCGGCCCAGGGGGTAATACAGGAGGCTCACCTGCTCGCCGATCCAGGCGCGGTGCAGGGCCGGGGCCGTCCAGGGTGAGACGCCCAGCTTTTTCATGTTCGCCTCGTAGCCGGCCAGGGCCTGCTCGATCGTGATCACGGGCGCGAAAAACGTCCCGCCGACGGCGGGCGAGACGAAACGCAGGCTCGCCAGCCGGGGCTGGATGCCCAGGGACCACGGCAGTTGGGGGGCGGCCAGCGCGATGTGGCTCATATCGACGGCGCCCGCCTCGATGCGGCCGCTGGGCAGGCAGGAGAAGGCCATCCCCTTGAGCCGCCAGTAGGGAACGAACAGGATGTCCTCACCGGCCTTTGCCGGCGGGGGGATGCAGCACTCCAGCGGCCCGCGGCTGCCGATGCAGAGCTTCACCCGGCACCAGGGGCAGGTGAAGATCCGGTCCGTCTCCTCGAGGCACAGGGCCCCGGCGCAGCGGGGGCAGTGGAAATCGATCTGCCAGCGCGGGCTATCCGATCTTGTTTCCACAGTGATTGCAGTATACCGAGTCGGGCAGGTTTTCGGCCTTGCACTGCGGGCAGGTCCTCGGGCCCGGCGCCTCGCCCGCGGGGCTGCCGCAGCGGGAGCAGAACTTCGCGTGGGGCGTGAGGTTCTTGCCGCAGCGGGGGCAGCGGCTGAAGACGACCAGCTGGTGGCCGCAGCCCGGGCAGAACTTCGCGTCGGCCGTGACGGGGCCCTTGCATTCCGGGCACGTCAGGGCGGCTGCCTGGCCTCCCTGCCTCATGGACTCCGTGAAGAAGGCGGGCATCATGAGCCCCAGTCCCATCCCGAGGGCGGCGCCCGCCTCGGTTTTCGTCTCGGCGGCCTTCTCGAGGGCCATGGCGGCCTTGACCTTGAGCAGCTTGTTCACGTCGTCGAAGACGGCCAGGCGGCTCTTGTCGTCGATGGCCTTCTGCACCTCGGCGGGGGGCGTGATCGAGTTGATGTAGAGGGCCTGCAGCCCCAGGCCGAAATGGCTGAAATCCTCCTGGAGGCGCTTGACCAGCCCGGCGGAGAGCTCCTCGTAGCGGCCCGGGAGCTTGAAGACCGTGTCGATCGTCTCGCCCAGCAAATCGTTGAACCGCGAGACGATGGCCTGGCTCAGGTAGTCCTCGATCTCCGGGGTGCCGTACATGCCCTGCGTGCCGACGAGGCGGTTGATGAGCAGGGCGGGCTGCAGCACCTGGATGCTGTAGACGCCGTGGGCCCTCAGGCGGATGAGGCCCAGCTCCGAGTCGCGGAAGGCGACGGGGTCGCGGGTCCCCCACTTGAGGTTGGGGAAGAGCTTCATGTTGACGAAGTAGACCTCGGCCCGCAGGGGGCTCGTCATGCCCCAGGGGAGGCTCAGGACCTTGGTGAGGATGGGGATGTTGAGGGTCGACAGGGTGTGCCGCCCCGGCCCGAAGGCGTCGTAGGCCCTGCCCTGGTAGAAGAAGACGGCCGACTGGCTCTCCCGCACGGTGAGCTGGGCGCCGTACTTGATCTCGCCCGAACCCTTCTCGGGGATGCGGTGCACGAGTTCCTGCCCCGTCTCGTCGAACCATTCCAGCACTTCCAGGAAAATCAGATTGTCGGTTCCCATCGTCCGTATCCCTCCGCTCGGGAGAAGAAGTTAAGAGGTTGAGAGGTTAAGAAGCTGAGAACTTCATAGGAACAGAATCCCTGTCCCTGAAAGCCCGATTCTGCATCATGCAATTTGCATGCAGCGGGCCGGGCTTTCCTTTTCCCTCGACAGGTATCGGCAGATCGGGTATTTTCCCGTAGACCTTTTTCCACGGGAGGCGGACATGGTCCGGGCGGACAGGACGATTGCGAAGCTCAAGGCGGGCGGGGACGTGAAGATCGTCGCCATCGGCGACTCCCTCACCTACGGCTGGATGGTCAGCAAGGGCTATCTCGATTTCCTCCGGGAGATGCTCCGGAAGCGCTACCCGGAGGCGTCGTTCCAGATCGTCAACAAGGGAATCCCCGGCGACACGGCCTCGGGGGGCCTCGACCGGGTCGATACCGATGTCTGCTTCTACGACCCGGACTGCGTCCTCGTGGAGTTCGCCCTCAACGACGCCTTCTGCGGCTTCACGTCGGAGCTCTTCGGCCGCAACATCCAGGAGATGATCGCCAAGATCCGGAAGCACACGAAGGCCGAGATCGTCCTCGTCACGGCCGTCTGGCTCGATGACCCGCAGTCCTACGACTTCGTCGAGAAGTACTTCTACGGCAAGCTCGAGGAGATGGCCCGGAAGTTCAACCTGCCCCTGGCCCGCGTGCACGAGCACTGGCACAGGCAGGTGCTCTCCGGCGCCGTCGACTTCCAGGAACTCGTCCAGTTCGACGGGGTGCACCCGACGGTGGAGGGCTACCGGCTTATGGCCGAGGCGGTGATGGAGGTGTTCAGCGTATGAGACCCGCGGCTTCCGCAATCGCGCGGCGCCGGATCATGTGGCCCATTTCAGCTTGAGCTTCCGCCGGTTCAGGGCGCAGTCCCTGAGGTACAGATTGATGAGGTTCTGATAGGGCATCCCCATTTCTTCGGAAAGATTCTTGAAATATGCCACGGTCGAAGTATCCAGGCGTATCGTGATGGGCTGTTTCAGCTGTTTCGCATACGGATTCTTCTTTCCCTTCATCTTGTCGAAATCGTAATGCTTTCTCATCGCTTATCCCCAGTAGTCCCGGCAGGTCGCGACATGCATGAACAAAGCTGCAGGCGGGCTCCAGGCTACTTCTCTTTCCTTCTCTCGAGGATCTCCCGGCGGGTGTCCCGGTACTCCTCCTTGTCCTCGATGGCGATGGCCTTGTCGACGAGGGACTGCGCGTGCTCCAGCCGGCCCTTCTCCATGAGGACCCAGGCAAGGTTGTTGAGCAGGTCGGGGTGGTCGCCCCTGGCCCGCAGGCCCTCGCGGAGGATGTGCTCCGCCCGGTCGAGCTTTCCCTGCCGGTAGTAGAGGTGCCCGAGGTTCAGGTAGGGGATCACCCACTCGCGGTTCTTCTTCAGGGCCTTCTCGTATTCCCTCTCGGCGAGCGCGAAGTCGCCCTTCTCCTCGTAGGCCACCCCGAGGTCGTTGTGCTGCTGGGCCGTCAGCGGGTCCTCGAGGACGACGATCTTCGGCATCGCGCAGGCCTGGATCAGGACCGGGGCGAGCATCGCCAGGATGAGAACGGCCGGCAACGCAATGGATTTCTTCATCTGCCTTTCGCCCTTCGCCTTTCGCCGTCACTTGTGCACGAGGAGATACACATTGCCCATCTTCTCCCAGATCTCGGCGAAGCGGGCGTAGGGGTAGCGTCTGCCCGGCGTGTAGCCGTCGTGTGCCTTGAAGCCCTCGTCGTCATAGCCGAAGACCACGAGGTAATGGGGCCTCGAGACCACCCAGAGGCCGAGGTCCACGAGCACGATGACGGGGCGCCCCCGGTCGATCTCGGTCTTGAGCCCCTCCGGGGTTCCCCGGCCGGATCTCGTCTCGAAGCCCGCGTCCCGGGCGAAGCGTTCCAGGTCCGTGATGAGGGCCCCCTGGAGCTTTTCGCTGTACACCGCCGCACCGACCGCCTTCTGGTCCACGGGGGTGCCGTGATACGTCATCACCGAGGCGAGCGAGGCCGGCCCGCAGAACTGCGAGTCCTGTTTCACGAAAGGAACGCCCTCGATCTCGAGAGCGAGGGCGTTCGAGGCCATGAGCAGCAACAGGACGACGATTCGTTTCAAGGCGCCTTACTTGATCACGATCGACTTGTCCGACAGCTTCAGGATCAGGATGACGAGCAGGACGATCACCAGGATGGCAATGACGACGCCGAGCCCGTCGCCGCCGGCGAGCACCTGGTCCGATGCCTGCGCGAGCATGTGGATCTGCCCGTCGGAGAGGCCCTGGAGCTTCTGCTCGATTTCCCCGGGGGTCAGGCCGTAGGCCTTGAGTTTCTCCTTCACGATCTCCGTTTCCAGCGCCCGCTGGATCCGGCTCATCTCGTCCTGGCGGGTCTCGGCCGATGCGCCCTGGGAGGTCACCGATCCCACCATGCCGGCAACGGCGGGCGAAACCATGAGGCCGGCGAGGTAGAGGGCGATCGTCAGTGCCAGGAGGGGTCTGCGAAGTCTGGATACCATGGCTCTTCTCCTTCAAACGGTTTTTTCGATCGAGGCCCGGGATGTCCGCCTCGTGCCGGCGGACGCAGGTCTCGATCGGGAGATTCCCGAATCGTTCCATGATGGTGCGCCCGGGCGAGGCCGCCGGCAACGGGCGCTCGACGGCGGGAAGCATAGAGCACTTGGCCGGGTCTGTCAAGATGGCCGATCCTGCGGCAGATGGCACGATTCTGGCAAATCATTGGATCCCGAAAGGCTCTTTTCGCAACTCCCCTAAAGGTCGGCCCCGGAACGGCCGATAATAGGGTCGAAGAGAAAATGACGCTCCCGCTGGCTTCAGCACCTCATGATGAACCCGGACAGCACCCCGGGAGGGGTCAAGGCGGTTACCATTGACAGAGGAAGCCACGGACCGGGAGCTCATGAGCTGACTGGGGTATTCGTCAGGCACGGTATCCTGGTTGGCCTATGTCAATAACCGGAGGCGCAGACGTGTACGAGTACCTCTTCGTGATAACGATCAGCTTTTCGATTGTCGGTGCGTGGCTCTACGCCATCATCGAGTAGGCTCGAGTTCTCAATCTCTCCTGCCTGACGTGCCGTGGGTCACCGGGGGGAGCCGGTGAACACCCGGCGCGTTTTTTTATTCCTCCGAGATGCACAGCGAAAAGACCGCCAGCGGGATCGCCCGGTGGACCTTCACCCGCCGGAATTTCACCTCGACGATGACGAAGTCCTCATCCACCGTGAGCAGCTTCGCCGGGCTTTTCGGCTCCGCCCCCGGGCGCACCGTGAACACGTAGGTGACATCGTCGGCCGTCAATTCCCCCACCGTCCCGACCAGTTTTTCGACATATTTCCTGAACTTCATCTTTTCCCCTGTCTCTTTTTTCTGCGTTTCGCCCTTGGCCTTGAGCCCTGAGCCCTATGCCTGTCCTTTTCACATCCACTGCTCGAAGTGCTCCGCGTACTGCCTTTCCAGGATCTCCCGGTGGCGCATCTCCTCGCGGGCCAGCCGGCTGAAAAGGTCCTCGAGGCCCGTGCCCCGGTATTGATCGCGCAGCCCCGCGTAGAAATCGAGGGCCTTCTTTTCCATCTGCATGGCGAAGACCATGATGTCCTGCGGGGTGCTGTCGGGTCCGAACTCGATCTCGACCATCGTGTCCGCGGTTCCGAGGTCGCGCCCCGTCGCCTTCGCGCCGATGGCCTCGACGGAGCCGCTGTCGATCGCGTCCCGGATCAGCTTCCAGTGCCCCATCTCCTGGTCCGCCAGATCCTCGAGCAGGGTCCTGGCCGCCTCGTCCTTCACCTTGCCCCGGAAGAGCAGGTAGAGCTCGTTGGCCTTCTTTTCCTTTTCCATGGCGTAGGTCAGTGCATCCGTCAACGTCGCGAAATTCATGGGTCCTCCTCTGAAAAGGCGTATGGCAAAGGGCTAAGGGCTTATGGCGAAGAAGTTGAAAAATCGTTTGCTGCTTCTTTCTGCCTTTAGCCTTATGCCCTAAGCCTTAAGCCGTCATTTGTTATAGTAAATCCTGTAGATCGCCCCGGCCCGGTCGTCGGATACGAGCAGGGCGCCGTCGGGCATCACCAGCACGTCCACAGGGCGTCCCCAGGCCGAGAAGCCCTCGAGCCAGCCCTCGGCGAAGGTCTCGTAGCTGACGGCCCGGTTGCCCTCGAGGCGCACGAGGGTGACCCGGTAGCCGATCGGCCTGCTGCGGTTCCACGAGCCGTGCTCGGCGATGAACACCTGGTTGCGGTATTCGGCGGGGAACATCTTCCCCGTGTAGAACTTCATGCCGAGGGCGGCCACGTGGGGCCCGAGCTCGATCGCCGGGGCCGTGAAGTCGCCGCAGTCCCGGTTGCGCCCGTAGGAGGAGTCCAAAATGTGTCCGTGGCAGTAGGGAAAACCGAAATGCAGACCCTTTTGCGGCGCGCGGTTCAGTTCGTCGGGCGGCCGGTCGTCGCCCATCCAGTCCCGCCCGTTGTCGGTGAACCACAGCTCCCCGGTCTCCGGGTGCCAGTCGAAGCCCACGGTGTTGCGCACGCCCGAGGCGAAGACCTCCAGGTCTTTTCCATCCGGCTTCATCCGCATGATCGAGGCGTAGCGCCCGTCCTTTTTTTCGCAGACGTTGCACGGGGCGCCCACGGGGACGTAGAGCATCCCGTCGGGCCCGAAGGCGATGACCTTCCAGCCGTGGTGCCGGTCCTTCGGGAAGGCCCGGCTCACGACCACGGGCTTCGGCGGGTTCCGGAGGCGCCCGGCGATGCCGTCGAACCGCAGGATGCGGCTCACCTCGGCCACGTACAGGGACCCGTCTCGGTACGCCACCCCGTTGGGCATGTTGAGCCCGCGGGCGATCGTGAGGATCTCGTCGGCCTTCTGGTCGCCGTCCCGGTCGATGACGGCGTAGACCTTCCCCTCGCTTTTTGTTCCGACGAACAGCACGCCCGGGGGGCCGAGCGCCATGGAGCGGGCGCCTTCGATTCCCGAGGCGTAGAGCTCGATCCGGAAGCCCGGGGGCAGCTTGATCGTCTCCAGCGCGGGCCCGGGCGCCTTGAGGGTCGGCATGATGGCGGGAACGACGGGCAGCACACAGAGCAGCAGCCGCGAGGAGCGCAGCCTCGGGATCAGCATGGGGGTGCGGGCCCGGTACTCCCGGTAGGGATCGCCCAGCCTGCGCTCCAGTTCCGGCTCCTCGATGAGCTTGAACTCGAGGAGCGCCGAGAGGATGAACAGCGGGGTGAACCCGGCGGTGAGCGACCAGGACTGAAGGAACACCCCCAGCCCCAGGAGCATGAGGAACACGCCCCCCAGCATGGGGTTTCGGACGTAGCGGTACGGTCCCTCCCGGATCAGCCGCGGCGGCGGGTTGAGGGGGACGGGGGTGCCTTCCGCCCGCAGGAACTGCACGACGGACCAGAGCCACAGGGCCGCGCCCCCCGCCAGGAAGGGCAGGGCCAGGATGACGGATGCGGGCCGTGACCCGAGGGGCGGCAGCGAGAGGAAGCGGTCGGCGGCAAGCGACGCGGCGATCCCGAGCAGGATCAGGCCGAGAAAGAAGGCGCCCCCGAGGGGGGCAAGCCTCCGGCGGACGGGATCGGGCGCCGTGGCCGACCGGTAGATGAAATCGATGATGGACTCCCGAAGGGACGTCATGAGGCAACCGCTCCCGATGCCGCTGGAAACCACAGGCTGTTTATAGCACAGCCGGCTGCGGGGAGGAAAGAAGATCGAGGAGATGGCTCTGAAAGGGAATCAGGCGATGATGTCCAGAAGCGCGCCCTGCATCTCGTCGTCCGCCCGGATCGTCTTGGCGTTGGCGGCAACGGCGTGCTGCGTCGTGATCAGCTCGACGAGCTCCTCCTCCAGGGAGACGTTGGACATCTCGTGTCGCTCTCCGGGGATCTCGTCGGGGGGCAGCGGGACGCCGGGCGTTTCGACCCGGCTGAGGGTGACCTGCACCCCGGCGGGCGCCGCCTCCTCGAGGGAGGCCCTGCTCTTCTTGAAGTCGTGCGTGCCGGCGTTGGCGATGTTGTTCGCCGTGACGTCGAGCTTCCTGAAGTTTGCCCTCAGGGCCGAGAGGGCCGTATTGATCGCTTCCGACATGCCGAAACCCCCGGGTCGTCCTGCACACTGCCTATCGGCAGCGGCAGGGCGAACTTGAGGGGCTCAGCACTCTTCCCAGTCGGCGAGGCACAGGGGGCATTCGCCCTCCTGGGCCCGGTCCCAGTCCGGCCAGCCCGTCTCGCGCTTCGTCACGGCACCGGCCGCCTCCTCGGCGGTCTCGAACGAGGCGAGCCAGAGCCCCCCGATGCAGAGCTTGACCATCGTCCAGTCCGCCTCGTCGGGCTCGATCGTGAAGGTGCCGGCCGGCGTCCTCAGGATGTACGCCATGTGTCTTCCGTCCTCGCGGGTCGTGCTCCGGAAGACCCTTCTATCACATTTGCCGCCGCATTTCCACGGTCGGCCTCGTCCCGGATTGACAGGACGGGCGGATATCGTCTATAGGAAGGCACTGTCGACACCAAGAACCACAGGGGGTGCCCCATGCCGAAGCGGTCTCTGTCCCTTGCGGCGCTGATGGTGCTCGTGCTGGCCCTCTCGGGCTGCATGGTCACGAAGAGCGCGTATGAACAGAAGGAACAGGAGGCGGACACGCTCGCCAAAACCGTTGCCGACCTCGACCGGAAGAACAAGGATCTGACCGCCCGGACCGAGAAGCTGCAGGCGGAAAACGACGAGCTCAAGAAGCAGCTCGCCGCCAAGGACGACCTGCTGCAGCTCAAATCCGAGGAGATCGCGAAACAGGATGCCAGGCAGGCCGCGATGGTCGACGAGATGGAGCGGATGAAGGCCCAGCAGGCCCGATCGGGCGGAGGGGAGGCCCGGGGCGGTGCCGCGGGACGATCGGCCGGCCTGAAGTCCATCCGGCTGAAGGTGCTCTCCGGCGAGGGCAAGATCGACTCCGCGAGGCGGATGGCCAAACGGCTGACCGCCATGGGGTACCGGGTGGAGAGCGTGGGGATGGCCGAGAGTTCCGATTACCCCGCCAACACGGTCTACTTCGCGGCGAAATACAAGCCGGAGGCGAAGGCCCTGGCCGCCAAAATCGGCAAGGACACCATCGTCAAGCCCCTGACCTGGAAGTCCGTCTTCGGCCTCATCGTCGTGACGGGGGGATAAGACAGGGGATCGGGAAAGACAGCGGATCAACAGGGGGGACGAAGGGGGGTTTTACGCACAAAAGGCCGGGGGGAATGCCCCCCGGCCTTTTGTGCGCCCTGTCTGATGCCGGGACGTCAGCGCCCGGCCGATGCCTGCAGCTCCGCCATCCTGGTCTCCACGAGCCGGCGGTGGACCGCCGTGTCCTGCGCGATTTCATCGGCGAGGGACCGAAACCCCGTGTCCTCGGTCTGGACGATCTCCGTGAACTTCGCCTCGATGATGGCCTGCTCGATGTCGAGGGCAAGTCGCAGGGCTTTCAACTCCGGGACGTTGGGCTGCACGCTTCCGATGTCCCGTTCGATGCCGGCGATGAACGTCCTGAGCGCCGCCGCGCTGAAGGGCCGGCCGGGCTGAAACCGGCCGGGATGGTCGTTGAGGATGGCGATCATCGAGCGGATGTGCTTCGCGTGGCGCCTCTCTTCCCCGGCGAGCCTGCGCCAGAACTCTTCGTCCCCCTTCCAGAGAACGGCGCAGGTCGCGTAAAGGCGTTGAACCGTCTCCTCGGCCACGGCCATCAACTCCAGGGTCTCCAGGGTCCGCTCCAGTGCGGGTGATTGCATCGTATCCTCCCCCAAAAATCAGAGCCTCATCTTTTATCGGTCGCCGCCCGCGCTTCCTTGAATGCGGGTTCGTCCCGGGCGGGGGGCGCACAAAGTGCTTGACAAAAGAACGGTCGCCGGGGTAATCGAACATCGGTGATGGAGTTCACCTTTAAACGCCCCACAGGCTGATAACTCCTCTGAGGTTTCATCTTCGGAGGAGTTTTTTTATGGCCCGCCCGGCAGACCCCATGACGTCGTCCGCGATCCAGCTCACCGCGCAAAGGGCCCTGCAAAAGGCCCGGTCCGTCTGCGACCGGATGCAGATCCTGACGCTGAACCGTCAAATCGAGGCCTGCGAGGGGCTGCTGATCGAAAATCCCCTCATCGACGTGGCCATCCTCGGCCAGTTCAAGGCCGGCAAGAGCTCCTTCGTCAACAGTCTCGTCGGCCGGGACGTCCTGCCCGTGGGGGTCATCCCCGTCACGACGGTCATCACCCGGCTGCGGTACGGCGAGCGCGAGCGGGCCGTCATCTCCTTCTACGACGGCACGACGAGGGAGATTTCCGTGAGCGCCCTCGACGAGTACACCTCCGAGGCGAAGAACCCCTCCAACGAGAAGAACGTGGAGACGGTCGACATCGAGCTGCCGATCCTGGCCGATTACGCGGGGCTGCGGCTCGTCGACACGCCCGGCCTGGGGAGCGTCTTCAAGGCCCACATGGAGGTGTCGGCCAACTGGCTGCCCGAGGTGGGCGCCGCCATCCTGGCGGTGAGCGCCGACCGGCCCCTGTCGGAAAACGACATGCAGCTCATCCGCGAGCTGACGCAGTACACCCCGAAGATCATCCTCCTGCTCACCAAGGCGGACCTGCTCACGCCGTCCCAGCAGGACGAGGTCGTCCGGTTCTTCGAGGACACCCTGAAGCGCGAACTGAACCGGGAGTACCCCATCTTCCTGTACTCCACCCGGGCGGAAACGGAAACGTTCCGGCACCGGCTCGAGGTCGAGCTCTTTTTCAGGCTGGCCGTCAACCGCGACTTCGAGTTCCGCAAGATCCTCCAGCACAAGACCAACTCCGTCATCCGGGGATGCCTCGGCTACCTGGACGTCGCCCTGAAGACGTCCCTGCAGGCCGACGAGGACCGGGAGGGCCTCCGCCGGCAGATCCTCGACGAGAAGGTGAGCTTCGATTCCATGCGGGAGCAGCTCTTCGCCATCACCCGCGAAAACCAGAAGCAGACCCGGGTCTTCATCATGAACATCCTGCAGAAGCTGATGAAGCCGCTCTGGGACGACGTCATCCGGCGGCTCGAGGCGGAGATGGCGTCCTGGCGGGGCAACCTCTGGCAGCTCACGCGCCGCTACGAGCAGTGGGTGGCCGACACGATGACGGAAGAGATGCGCAACCTCTCCCGGAAGGAGCACCGACACTTCTACGGGACGCTCAAGAAGGCCCACGCGGGCCTCGCGCGGTCCCTGGAGGCCTTTCGGGTGATCCTCAACGGCAACGTCCAGAAGGTGCTGGGCGTGAGCCTGGCCGAGGCCGAGTGGGACATCAAGATCGCCGAGCCCGACCAGCCCGACATCCGGACGTTCCGCGCCTCCAACTACAACCTCGACCTCATCTGGTTTCTCATCCCCATGTTCCTGTTCCGCCGGGCCTTCGAGAAGCGGTTCGTCGAGAAGATCCCCTGGGAGGTGGAGACCAACATCAACCGCCTGGCCGCCCAGTGGGAGGAACGGATCAACGCGGCCATCGAAGGGATGTACCGGCAGGCGGTGCAGTACGTCCGCGACGAGACGGCCACGATCGAGGCGCTGCTGTCCTCCGCCCGGGGCCGCACCGGAGAAATCCGGGAAATGATCGCCGACCTCCGTACGAACTCGGATTCTCTTTCAAATCTGTGAGACCGATGGGGCATGATGAATTCAAGAGCCCTGTCATCCGGTATGTGCTGGCGCGTCGTTGCCTTTCCGGGGGGTTCTGTTTCTACAGGCTGGACGAGCCCAACGGGTCGGACACCTGGCATGCCCTCTCCATCCTCGATCTTCTGCAGGAGAGATTCGAGGACGAGGCCACGGTGGCCTACCTCCGGCAAACGCAGCACCCCGACGGTTCCTACGACAGCATCTACGCGGCCTACTACGCGATCAAGAGCCTCGCCCTCCTGGGCGAACAGCCCTCCCTGGACCCGCGGCCCTACGTGACGGCCAACCTCGACCACTACCGGTTCGACGTGGCGAGGCTGCCGGCGGAGGTGATCTCGATGTTCAAGAGGACCGCCTGCCTGGTCGATCTCTACGGCACGCTGGGCATGGATGCCGACGGGCCTCTCCGGGACAACATGGTCGAGTTCATCCTGGGCTTCCAGAACGACGACGGCGGATTCGGGCACATGGGCTCCACGCTGCTCGAGACGGCCCGGGCGCTGGCCATGCTCCGGAGCCTGCGCCATCCCCTGTCGGAACTCGGGGCATGGACGTTCATCCGGCAATGCGAGGTCCCTTTTTACGGCTTTACCGATATCCCTCACACGACCCTGTCGTTCCTGGAATATGTCCATGCCGGTGTGCTGGCTTCGTTCCTGATCTCCCGGAGGCCCACCTACCTCGAGCCCTGCGCGGCCTTCATCCGCAACTGCCAGACCCTCAACGGGGGGTTCTCGCGGACCCTGCAGGGCGGGATCGCCACCCTGGAGAACACGTGGTACGGGGTCCATGCGCTGACGATGCTTTCGACCTGGATGGGCTGATGGGCGGTCATGGCCTCCGCACCGGGAGAAACGCGAGATCGGGTGGCGGAAAGACGTGCGTCAGAATCTGCTTTACAAAGATCACCCCCACGCGGTAATGCTGCCGTGACGCGCAAGCCTGTCGTCAGGGAAAAACGCCATTGCCCTGTCGGTGAAAAGGTACCGTAATGATCGACATCCGCATCCCCGGATTCAAGCAGGTGACGGTGGAGCACCTGGTCCTGGATTTCAACGGCACCCTGGCCTGCGACGGGATCCTCGCCGAGGGGGTTCGGGACCTGCTCGCGCGGCTCTCCCGGGACGTGCAGATCCATATCCTCACGGCGGACACCCACGGCAACGCGGCCGCCGCCTGCGAGGGACTGCCCTGCAGGCTCGTCGTCCTGCCGGAAGGGGCCCAGGACGTATCAAAGCGAGACTACGTGCGGGATCTGGGCGCAGACCGGACAATCTGCATCGGCAACGGCCGAAACGACCGGCTGATGGTCCGGGAGGCCGCGGTCGGCATCTGTGTCATCGGGGAAGAGGGGGCCTCGGCGGAAACGGCGGCGGCCTCCGACGCGGTCTGCCGAAGCCCGCGCGAGGCCTTGTCCCTGCTGGCCAACCCGCGCAGGCTCGTGGCGACCCTGCGGGCCTGATCGGGGGCAGAGAAACGAACGAATCCCCGGGAAGGGAGAATTCACCATGGCGGACCACCAAGGGCAGCAGTGCGTCTTCTGCGACATCGTCAGCGGCAAGGCCCCGGCGTACCGGGTCCACGAGACCGAGCACGCGCTCGTGATCCTCGACATCCACCCCTACACGAAGGGACACTGCCTGGTGCTCTCGAAAAAACACGTGCCCTGGTGGCACCAGCTCACCGGGGAGGAAACGGCCGATCTCTTCGGGGCCGCCAACACCGTCGCCAACCGGATGATGAAGACCTACAACCCCGACTTCGTCTTCCTCTACGCAAGGGGCAGGCGGATCCCCCACACGCACATCTTCCTCATCCCCACCTACGGTGGCGACGTTCTGGACCGTTTCTTCAACGCCCTGGAGAATTTCCAGGAATCGCCCTCGCAGCTCGCCGCGCTGAAGGATCCCGCTCTCATGGCGCAGGCGGCCCGGGAGCTGGGCGAGGCAGAATAGCAGCCCCCCGGCCCGGCAGGGTGCCCTTTCTTGACAGCGCCGGTGCGATCCCGTAAGATCGTCGGACCGCGTGCAGCGAAGGCAGCGTCCATGACCGAGCCGTCGAGCAAAGCCAACCCCCGGGTCCTCTTCGCCCTCACCCTCACCCATTTCACCGGCGATTTCTACAACGCCTTCACGACGCCGCTGCTGCCGGTCTTCGCCGGCGTCTTCGCGCTGTCGCTCACCGAGGTCGGGATCATCAGCGGCCTGGGCCGCTTCCTGTCCTTCGTCGTCCAGCCCAACGTCGGTTACCTCGCCGACCGGTACCGCACGCGCCTCTTCATCCTCGGGGGCATCCTGCTGTCGGTGGCCGCCGTCCCCCTCTCGGGGGTCGCCCCGTCCTATGCCGAGCTTCTCTGCCTGACGGCGCTGGGGTCGATCGGCTCGGCGATGTTCCACCCCTCCGTGGCGGGGATGGTCTATGCCTGCGCGGGCAGCCGCCCCGGTTTCGCCTTCTCGATCTTCAACATGGGCGGCACCTTCGCCTTCGCGGTGAGCCCCCTCTTCATCACGTGGTACGTGAGCGGCCGGGGCGTGGCGGCAATGCCCTGGCTCATGATCCCGGGCCTCGCCGTCCTCGTCTACCTGTTCTTTGCGGTGCCCGTGCCGCAGGGCGAGAGGATGGAGAGCCGGACCTTTCTCGGCACCCTCCGGGAGGCCTTCGGGCATGTCTGGAAGTGGATCGCCCTGATCTGGTTCCTCATGGTCTTCCGCGCCTTCGTGGCCCATGTCTTCCGCACGTACCTGCCCGTGCTCTACGTCCAGGAAGGCTTCAGCCTCGTTTCCGTCGGGGCCATGATCACCCTCTTCACCCTCGCGGGAACGGCGAGCGGGATGCTCTTCGGGTACCTCTCCGACCGGATCGGCTTCCGGAAGCTCTTCTGCGCGAGCTTCCTGGCCGCGGCCCCCTGTCTGTGGCTGCTCGTGTGGGCCCAGGGCCCCTGGGTCTACCCGCTCATCTTCCTGTCGGGCTTCTTCATCATGGCCACCCTCCCGCTGGGCGTGACCCTGGCGCAGACCCTGGCCCCCAAGGGCCGCTCCATGGTCTCGAGCCTCATGATGGGCTTCGCCTTCGGCCTGGGGGGCACCATGACGCCGATTGCCGGTGCCTTCGCCGATATCTTCTCCATCCGGCCGGTGCTTGCCGCCGCGGCCCTCATCCCGCTTGCGCTCGTGGGCCTCGTCTCCTTTCTTCCAGAACCCCATAAAAAATGATATTGGAAATCGGGCAATGCGGTGACAGGTCGCAGGATGGTCCTATCCATTCTCTTTGCTGTCACCTGACACCTGCAACCTGCCACCTCTGTACAATGCCGGCAGCAGCATCAAGCAGCCGAGATGCCCCAAGCTGAACAGACGAGGTACTGCATGAACTACTCCCTGGTCGTCAACGGATTCGGCAACGCCTTTCTGCAGGAGTTCGGCTGCCCCTGCCCGCGCTGCGCCCGGAAGGACCCCGTGGCCAATGTCTCCGTGTCCCTCATCGGGCGGGAAGGGGCCGGAGGCCCGATCCGGTGGCACGCCCTCGTCGACGTGGGGCTCGGGGTCGTCGACAGCCTCCGCAACACCTTCAGCGCCGAGGAGGCCCGCGTGGACTGGCTCCTGTTCACGCACTGGCACCCGGACCACAGCCTGGAGCTCAACCGCCTGGGCGAGACGATGCGGCGCACGGCACGCCGCCGGGGCGGGAAGTTCTCGAGGATCCCCGCGTGGTGCCGGGAAGGCACCGGCCGGTGGCTGGCGAGGAATTACTCCTACGAGTGGTCCCGCTGTCTCGACGGCCGTCCCACGACGGAGTCCGAGCCGCCGGGGACGCCCCTGGACCCGGTCCCGCTGGGGGTCGAGGGCCTCCGGGTCACGCCCGTCTGCGTTTCCCATGCCGGGGCGGACATCGACCCGGAGAACTTCAAGGCGCGCCGCTTCAACTGCGCCTGCTTCGTCGTCGAGACGCAGCGCCGCAAGACGGTGCTGCTCTGGGACCTCGATGCGGCCAATACGTGGATCGTCGAGCCCGTGACGGAGGCTCAGCGGCGGGCCGTCGAGCTGCTCGCCGGGGCCGACACCCTCTTTCTCGACTGCTTTTCCTGGCGCGTCGAGGAGCACGCGGGCTTCAGCACGGGGCACCTGTCCTTCGCGACGGCCCGGCGGTTCGCGAGGTCCCTGCAGCCGAGGCAGACCCTGCTGGTCCACATGGGCGGCCACGAGGAGGGCGAGGGCAACCCCGGCTGGGGCTGGACGGACGAGACGTGGGGACGGGAGGCACAGAGGCTCTGGACGGCCGACGGGCTGCCGGGCACGGTGCGCGTCCCCGTCATGGGCGAGGAGGTCATCATCTGACGGAGGAGACCGGAATGGACGAGCTGTTGAGAAAAATCATGGAGATCACGGGCGCCGGCGACGAGGCGGCCCGGAAGGTCGTCGACGAGGTCGTCGCCTATGCCAAGTCGAAGGTCCCCGGGCCCTTTCAGCACTTCGTGGACCAGATCTTCGAGCGGGAGGAGTAAGGCCGGGTCTCGGGGATGGGGTGAGAAAAATTCACTTCAGAGGGGTCTCTGTCCCCTGCCGGATGGGGTTTTCTTCAGGCTGGTCGAAAAGGTTCAAATGCAAGGTGCCCTGAAAAGACAGAAGCCAGGAAGCTCAATGATGAAGCGCGGACTGGATAGAGGATTGTTTCTTTCTCTCATCCGCTCTTCCTCACTTCCGCTCTTCCGATCTTCGCAGTCTTGATGCCTGCAGACAAACTCAAGGCCTCCTGCGGCATGTGCCCCCGGTCGACGGTTCACTAGTCGATGGCGCTGCCCCAGGGATTGACCCAGGGGTTGGCCGCGCAGGCCAGGCAGAAAACCTTCGTGGGGATGGAGCCGCAGTCCTGCTGCCACATGTCGAACCTGCGGCAGGCGCGGCACAGGGGCTTGCCGCAGCCGTCGCAGTAGATGATCGAGGGGACTTTCCCGCAGACTCCGCAGATTTCCTTCCCGTCGGTGATACGCATATCCTGGCTCCCGGCGGCGAAAATTTCGAATCGCACTGCTGACAGGCTAGCGGCAGGCGGCCTTCCTGTCAAGCCGGGGCTTTCTCAGAAGCGGTGACGCAGGGCGAAGTGGAAGACGACGTCGGGGGCGGTCTTGACGACCAGGTCCTCCGCCACGCCGATGTCCAGCGCGGTGCGCCCCGAGACGTGCAGCGTGCCGCCCATGACGGCCTGCACGGAGCCGGAGCCCAGCTCGGCAAGATCGCTGTCCCGGTAAAACGCCGTATGCCCGTCCAGCTGGACCTTCAGGGTGAGCCACGCAAGCGGCTGCCATCCGGCCCCGAGGCTTCCGAAGGCGACGATGTCTTTCTGCTGATCGGGCAGGACGTCGCCCTCCGTCATCCCCAGGATCCCCCCGCCGCCGAACAGTTCCCAGAGACCGCTTGCCGTCTTCCACCCCTTGCCTGCCGAGAGCCAGAGCGCCAGGTCGGTGCTGCCGCTGCCGTGCAGGTCGCCGCTGTCGCCCGTGGGGAGCTTCAGGCTCGCCCGCAGGGCCAGGGCGCCGGAATTTTCGCGGTCGCCGCCGAGGAGCTGGACCCCCCCGTTGAGGCGCACATCCCCGATGCCGGAATTCGACCGGTCGACGTAAACCCGGTCCGCGCCGCCGCGTTGATACTGGAACAGGAGGCGGCCCCTGGGCGCCTGGTCCCGGCCGCCCTGCGAAAAGCCGAAGGTGTCGTGGTAATTCTCGATGAACCCGTCCAGGAATCCGCCGTTCTGGAGGACCCAGGGCAGCTCGAGGCCGGCCTCGAATCGACGGGCGATCCCCACGCGCCCGGTGAGGCAGAGACGGACCGTCTCGCCGTCGAGGACGATCCGCTCGCTGCGGGCGCTGTCGTCGACGTAGTGGCTGGCAAGGTCGAAGACCAGCGCCAGCTCTTTCGCCCCGGCCGCCAGGACCCGCGAATCGCCGACGGGCGGCAGGCCGTAAATCTGGACGAGGGGGCTTCGGTTGCTCGTCCGGAAGGGCAGGATGTCAGACGGATATCCGGCAGGGGGCGTGCACAGCAGCAGGACGAGGAATGCCGCGGTTGCGGCGACGGGGTGTTTCATGGCCTGGAAAATTAGCACCGCTGCGCATAAAATGGTAGACAAAAGAGCGGGAACGCCGCAGGAGGCACAGCGCCATGAAAAAGATCTCAGCCGGAACGAATGTCTTCCTCTACCCCATGCCGGTCGCCCTCGTGGGGACCCGCGTCGCCGACCGGGCCAACTTCATGGCCGCGGGATGGGTCACGCGCGTCAACGCGGCGCCGCCCATGCTGGCCGTGGGGATCTTCAACAAGCACTACACCAACGAGGGCATCCGGGAAAACGGGACGTTCAGCGTCTGCATCCCCGACGCGGGGCTCATCGAGAAGGCCGACTACTGCGGGATCGTCTCGGGGAGAAGGGCGGACAAGTCGAGGCTCTTCGAGGTGTTCTACGGCGAGACCGGGACGGCGCCCATGATCGGGGAGTGCCCGCTGAACCTCGAATGCCGGCTCGTGCAGACGGTGGAGCTGCCCACCAACAACCTCTACATCGGCGAGATCGTGGCCTCCTTCGCCGACGAGCGCTGCCTGACCGAGGGCAAGCTCGACATCAGGAAGATCGATCCGCTGCTGCTCACCATGCCCGACAACCGATACTGGAGGGTGGGGGAGTTTGCCGGCAACGCCTGGGAAGCGGGAAAGAAGCTCGGGCAGGGCTAGCTCCGCGGGGCAGGGGCCGGCCGTGGACAAGGCCCCGATCCGGCATCGGAAAAGGCCTTTAACTGTTGCGGCATTCTGTGCTAATCTACCCGCGTTTTGTGCCGGGTCGGAAGTGCTTCGGATATCCGTGCCGCCCCGGGCAGAGGGCCACGACGCATGACGCCAGAACCCGTTCCCCGGAATGACGCCCGCCGGCCTGCGGCCCGGTGGCTCACGGACCCCTTTGCCTCGATCGGCCGAAGGGCGATCAGCTGGGTCAACAACCTCGGCGCGGCGACCATCTTTCTCTCCCTGGCCGCGATGCGGATCTTCCGGCCCAAGCAGCTGATGAAGGTCCTCGAGCAGCTCTACCTGATCGGGGCGGGTTCCGTGCCGATCATCATGCTGGTGGGGCTCTTCACGGGCATGGTCCTGGGCCTGCAGTCCTACCACGCCCTGGTCAAGTTCGGCTCGCAGGGCGCCCTGGGCACCCTGGTGGCCCTCTCGCTCATCCGGGAGCTGGGACCGGTGCTGACGGCCATCATGATCACGGCCCGGGCGGGGTCGGCGATCACGGCCGAGATCGGCAGCCAGCGCATCTCGGAGCAGATCGACGCGCTGGGGACGATGCGCATCGACCCGCTGCGGTACCTCATCAGCCCGCGGGTGGCCGCCTCCATCATCAGCTTCCCGCTGCTCACGGCGATCTTCGACGTCATCGGGATCATCGGCGGGTACATCTCGGGGGTGATGCTGCTGGGCGTCAACGCCGGCACGTACCTGTACCGCGTCGAGTCGAGCGTGGACATGAAGGACGTCACCGACGGCTTCGTCAAGGCCATCGTCTTCGCCGTCATCGTCACCACCGTGTGCTGCTACCAGGGCTACTTCGCGCACACGCGCACGGACAGCTACGGCGCCAGGGCCATCGGCCGCGCGACGACCGCGGCGGTCGTGATCTCCTGCGTGCTGATCCTGATTGCGGACTACGTGGTGACGTCGCTGCTGATCTAGAAAACCCCCTCCGTCCCCTTTTTGCAAAGGGGCAGGGCAGGGGGATTTGAAAGAGGAAACCCAGGTTGGGCATGGCGACCCCGCTGATCGAATTCAAGGACGTCTCGAAGCGCTTCAACGACAAGACGGTGCTCGAGGGCGTCAACCTGCAGATCTACGAGCGGGAGGTCACGACGATCATCGGGCTGAGCGGCACGGGCAAGACGGTGCTGCTCAAGCACATCATCGGGCTGCTCAAGCCCGACGAGGGGACGATTCTCTTCCGGGGGCAGCCCCTGGAGACGATCCGGAAGCGCGACCTGCCCATGAGCTACATGTTCCAGGGCAACGCGCTGTTCGACTCCATGACGGTGTTCGAGAACATCGCCCTGCCTCTCCTCGAGACGACGAATCTCAGCCGCCCCGAGGTCCGGCAGCGGGTCATGACCCGCGTCGAGCAGATGGAGCTCACCGACGCGATCGACAAGTACCCCTCGGAGATCTCCGGGGGGATGCAGAAGCGCGTGGCCCTGGCGAGGGCCCTGGTGACGGATCCCCAGATCGTGCTCTTCGACGAGCCGACCACCGGCCAGGACCCCGTCCGCAAGAACGCGATCCTGGGCATGATCGCCCAGTACCAGCGCACCTTCGGGTTCACGGCGATCCTGGTGAGCCACGAGATCCCGGACGTCTACTTCATCTCGAACCGCATCCTCGCCCTCTACGGCAAGCGCATCGTCTTCCAGGGGACGCCGGAGGAGTTCGAGGACTTCGACCACCCCTTCAAGGAGGAGGTGGTCCACAGTCTCGAGGGGCTGCAGAGGGAACTGACGGGCCTGCACTCCCGGCGGCAGTTCAGGCTCCGCTACCAGGGGCAGCTGAGGGGGGGCGCCCTCGGGGAGACCTATGCCGTGGCCGTGTTCTCGCTCGACGGGCTCGACGCCGTGACGGCGCACCTGGGCCACGATGCGGCGCAGGAGGCCCTGCGGAGCCTGGGCGTGTTTTTGGGCAGGTATTTCGGGGCCATCGGCGGCTTCTCCACGCGCCACAGCCTGAATGAATACGTCACGGTCCTGCCCGCGACGGACCGGGCGGAGGCGGAGGGGATCGTGGGGGAGTACGTGCACGATCTGCAGGCCCGGGAGCAGGCGATCCTGGAGATCTGGTCCGCGGCGCAGAGGCAGTCCGCGTCGGACGCTTGCGTCGAGCTCACCCTGCTTGCCGGGCTGGCCCAGGGACATCCCGACGAGGACATCGATGCCGTCATCGAGCGCGCCCGGCGGGCACAGAATGTCGTTTCCCGGATCCGATGCATCAGCAAGGGAGAAGGCAGATGAAAAAGTACGCGATGGAAACGGCCGTCGGCATCTTCGTTGCAATCGGGCTTCTGTGCGTCGGCTACCTGACCGTGAAGCTCGGCAACGTCGGCTTCCTCGAAGGCGACCAGGTCCGCATCCTGGCCAAGTTCAGCTCCGTCACGGGCCTTCGGGTCGGGAGCTCCGTGCAGATCTACGGCATCGAGGTGGGGCGGGTGGACAAGATCGGCATGGATGCCGACTACCAGCAGGCACAGGTGGAAATGCTCATCCGCAAGGACGTCAAGATCTACGAGGACGCCATCGCGGCCATCAAGACCGAGGGCCTGATCGGCGACAAGTACGTCAGCATCGACCCCGGCGGCATGGGCGACCCCCTCAAGCCCGGCGATTCGATCATCCAGACGCAGGCCGCCGTGGACGTGGGCGACCTGATCAGCAAGTATGCCTTTGGTGACGTCAAAAAAGAGGAACCGGAGAAGAAGAAATGAAAAAAACGGCAAAGACCATGAGGATCCGCTCGGCGATCGCGGTGAGCCTGCTTGCGCTCGTGCTGGGCGCCGCGCCGGTCCAGGCCGCAACGCCGCTCGAGACGGTGCGCGCCGAGGTCAACAAGGTGCTCGAGGTGCTGCGCAACAAGTCGCTCAAGGAGGAGGTCAAGCGGGAGAAGCTGCGGGCCCTCTACGGCGAGATGTTCGACCAGGAGGAGCTCTCGAAGTGGTCCCTGGGCCGCAACTGGAACAAGTTGAGCGAGGCGCAGCGCAAGGAGTTCCTGCCGCTGTTCCAGCAGGTGCTGGAGAAGACCTACGGCGACCGGATCCTCGCGTACTCCGACGAGAGGATCGTCTTCGACAAGGAAGTGCCGATCTCGGGCAACCGGGTCGAGGTCCAGACGCGGGCCGTCACGAAGTCCAAGGAGATCCCGATGCACTACCGGGTCTTCAGGGACAAGAGCGGGAAGTGGAAGTGCTACGACGTCGTCGTGGAAAACGTGAGCCTCGTGATGAACTACCGCTCGCAGTTCAACGAGATCCTCGCCAAGAACGACGCCGAGGAGCTGCTCAACATCCTGCGCAAGAAGGTGAAAGACCAGAAGTCATGATGCGCCTGCTCTGCGCCCTCGTCGTCTTCGCCACGCTCCTCGCGGGCTGCGCCCACGGGCCCCCTGCGGGATCGGCCCCGGGCCCGGCGGCGGAGGCGCCCGTGACCGCCGTGGCCTCCTACGCACGGGGCGGCAACCTCGAAACGCTGCAGGTCGCCGCGCAGCAGGGGGAGCCGGCCGGTACGCCCGAAGGCGCCGCGGACGAAGGGGCCGGAGAGGACGAGTTCGACGACGGGATGATGGAGGATGTCCCGGCGGCCGAGCAGGTGACGATCGCCGACCCGTGGGAGCCCTTCAACCGGGCCATGTTCACCTTCAACGACCGGCTCTACTTCTGGGTCCTGAAGCCCGTGGCCGAAGGCTACAGCGCGGTGGTGCCCGAGCCCGCGCGGGTGAGCGTGGGCAACTTCTTCTCCAACCTGCGGTCTCCCGTCCGGTTCGTCAACTGCCTGCTGCAGGCCCACTTCATCGGCGCGGCCACGGAGCTGTTCCGCTTCATGCTCAACAGCACGATCGGGCTGGCGGGCCTCTTCGACCCGGCCGGCGGCGAGGAGATCGGCCTCCTGAGGCAGGACGAGGACTTCGGCCAGACCCTCGGCTCCTACGGCGTCGGCCAGGGGTTCTACATCGTCTGGCCCTTCCTCGGGCCCTCGAGCCCGAGGGACACCCTGGGCATGATCGGGGACTATTTTGCCTACCCGATTTCCTACCTCGACCCCTGGTATGCCTGGCTGGCCGTCCGGGGATATAAGGCGATCAACGACACCTCCCTGCAGATCGGCGACTACGAGGCGATCAAGGACGCGGCGATCGATCCCTACATCTCCATCCGCAACGCCTACATCCAGTACCGGCAGAAGAAGGTCGAGGAGAGGGGCGCGATCGGCAGGTCCGAACCGGACATCCCCGGCGCGGGGACCCCGGCACGTCGGCTGAGGCCCTGACCCGGCCCCCCCGGCTGCGCCCGGTTCGCTTTCCCGACCGCATCTGTTGCCGCCCGGTCAGGGGCGCTCGCAGGCCCTGCCCCGGAGGCTGAAGAAGAATTTGAGCCCCCTCTTGACCGTGTCGGAGAAGAGCTTGGTGGCCATGACGTTCCCGGCCACCCGCTTGTTGATCTCCCCCAGGGTCGGGTAGGGGTGGACGGAAGCGGCCAGAGTGGAGAGCCTGGTGCCGCCGTTGAGGGCCGCCACCCATTCGCTGATGAGGTTCCCCGCCGACGGGCCCAGGATCTGGATGCCGATGGGTTTTTCTTTCTCGTCCAGAAGCAGCTTGATTTTCCCCTCTTCCTGCACCTCGGCGAGGCTGCGGTCGTTGTCGCGGAAGTTCTCCGTCCAGAGGGAATACGTGATGCCGGCCTCCCGGGCCGCCTTTTCATTCATGCCGATGGAGGCCAGCTCGGGGTCGGTGTAGGTGCACCAGGGAAGGTACGTGTAGTCCGCCTTTCTCGGGAGGCGGAAGATGGCGTTGGTGATGGCGATCCCCCCCTCGTAGCCCGCGGCGTGGGTGAACTGGTAGGTGCCCGTCACGTCGCCCACCCCGTAGATGTGGCTGTGGGCCGTTGTCCGGAGTCTGCCGTCGAGCTTGAGCCCCCTGCCGTCGAATTCGACGCCGATCGCCTCGAGCCCGAGACCCTCCAGGTTGGCCTTCCGCCCCAGGGCGACCAGGACGGCCTCGGCCCGCAGGCTCTTCGTCTCCTCGCCCGTCCGGATCACAACCTCTTTTTCATTCCCGAGGTCGCGAACCTCGAGGATGGTGGCGCCCAGGTGGAACCGGGCACCCTCCGCCTGCATGACCCGCACGACCACGTCGGTCATGTCCCTGTCTTCGCGGTTCAGGATCTCGGCGGCCACATCGACGATGTCGATTTCCGTCCCCAGGCGGCAGAAGGCCTGTCCCATCTCGACGCCGACGGGGCCGCCGCCGAGGATGATCATGGACCGGGGAAGCCTGTCGAGGGTGAAGATTTCCCGGTTGGTGAGGACGGGCGTCCTGTCCAGCCCGGGGATGGGGGCAAATGCCGCCGACGATCCCGTGGCGATCACCCAGTGCTTCGCCGAATAGGCGCTCCCGTTGAGCCGGATGGTGTGCTCGTCGACGAAGTGCGGCTCCCCGAACTCCACCCTTGCCCCCAGCCCGCAGAAGCGCTCCTCGGAGTCATGCTTCTGGATCGCGGCGATAACCGACCGGATCCGCCGGGACACGTCCCGGAAGTCGACGGGGGGCACCGCGACCGCGGGAAGCCCGTACCTGGGCGCATTTTTCATGAGGTGGCAGACGTGGGCCGTCCGGATGAGGGTCTTGCTGGGGACGCACCCGTAGTGGAGGCAGTCGCCGCCGAGTTCCTTCTCCTTTTCGACGAGCAGGGTCTTGGCGCCGAAGCGCGCCGCCCCGGCCGCCACGGTCAGACCGCCCGATCCCCCGCCGAGCACGCCGATGTCGAAATCATACCGGGTCATGTCGTTGCTCCCTTGCCCCCTGTCTGGGGCCGCTCATGCAGGCCGGTTCGAGATCAAGCGGCGGCGTGTCTCCGTGTCCCCGCATTCCGTCAGTCTTCCTTCCGGATTTTTTTCACGATCTTCGGGATGAAGAAGGAAAAGACGAAGAGCCCGATGGAGAACAGGACCTTGGCGGATAAGAGCCGGCCCCAGTCACCGGCGGCCCAGATCTCCTTGAGCGTCCCGAAGAAGAAGGTGAAAATGAACGTCCCGACGAGAATGCCGAGGCCCGTCCCGGCCACGTAATCCCGGAAGCGCACCTTCGTGAGCCCCATCCCGAAGTTCATCGGGGTGAAGGGAAAGTAAACGAGCCGCAGGTAGAGGACCGTGGCGAAGCCGTTGCGCTCGATGGCGTCGTCGTATTTCCGGAGCCGGTCGCCGATCACGGAGGCGGCGAAGTCGCGGCCCAGGGTACGCCCGATCCAGAAGGCGCCGACGGCGCCTCCCATGGCGCCGATCCAGACGTAAAGAAATCCCCAGTAGGGGCCGAAGAGGGCCGCCCCGACGGCCGTCAGCAGCGTGCCGGGGACGAAGAGGCAGATGCCCGCCGTGTAGACGGCCATGAAGATCAGGGGAGCCCAGAACCCCGCGGCCTCGATGTGCGCGCCGAGGACCTCCGGCTGGATCAGCTCCCGCGCGGGGGTGTAGCGCACGACGGAGTAGGCCGCGACGATGAACAGGGCCAGCGCGACGGCCTTTCGGACCCCCCTTGCCTTTCCTGCCGCCGGCTTCGCCGCTTTGTTGATCATGGGTTCGCCGCTTCCCCCGCCGTCTCCGCTGGATCCTGACCGATCAGGATGGACCCCCCGCAGGACGACCCGGCCCCGGCGGTGCATCCGAAGCAGTGCTCGCCGGTCACGATTCGTCTCCTGGCGAGTTCGGCGGGATCGAAGAAGCGGATGTGGTCGGGAGCGCCGTGATTCACGGGAAGGCCGAGCGCCAGGTTGAAATCGCAGTCGTAGAGGATGCCGTCCCAGCGGACCTCGATCTGGTGCCGGCACATCAGCCCCGGCACCGTCTCCGGGTTGAAGGATTCCCGCAGCAGGTTCAGATAGGCCTCCTCCCGGTTCTGCCGGCGGAGTTCCTTCCGGAAACGCCCCAGCGGCATGTTGGTGATCGTGAGCAGGCGGGTGAAGTCGATCCCGAAACGGCTGCCCAACTCGCGCCGGTAGTCGGCCTCGAGGAGATTCTGCGGAGGCGGCAGAAACGGCCCTCCGGGGTTGTAGACGAGGTTCAGCGGCAGCGAGGGCTCGCGTCCGTAGCCCAGCGCATTCAGGCGCCGGATCGCCTCGATGCTCTTCCCGTGGACCCCCCTGCCGCGCTGGGCAGACACATTCTCTTCGAGGTAACAGGGCATGGAGGCCACGAGGTGAACCCCGCTGTCCCGGAAAAACCCGGGCAGGTCGCTCATCGCCGGCTCGAGCAGAACGGTCAGGTTCGTCCGGACCTGCACGCGGCATCCCCGCTCCCGGAGAGCGGTCACGAAGCGGCGGAAATCCGGGTTGAGTTCCGGTGCGCCCCCCGTGAGGTCGACCTGCGGGCGTCCCAGGGTCTCCGCGGCCCTCAGCACCCACTCCATGACGGGCCAATCCATGCGCTCCGATCGGTCGGGCGAGGCCTCCAGGTGGCAGTGGCGGCATCGCTGGTTGCACGCCAGGCCCAGGTTGACCTGCAGGATCTCGATCGTCCGGCTTCGCAGCCCCTCCGGGTCGTGCCGGGCGATGGTTTTCTCAAACTCGTTCATCCTGCCTCTCTCCTTTGCCGGCGCACCGAGCGGCCGCCTCATCGCCGGCTGTCCGAGCGTGCCCGGGACACGAGCACGAGCCTTCTGCCGCCGTCGGGGCGGGGTCGTTCTCTGCTGTCCGGCGGAAACCGCCGTCCCCCGATTTTCTGCCGAGCGGATCCTGCATTGCGCCGAGTCAAACCGCGGCGTCCATGGGGAGGCGGAGGGGGAAACGGGTCGAGGGGGCCGCACGCGGGGGAATCATTGCATGATTATACCGTCGAAATCCCGGAGATCAAGAGTTCTTCTCGGCCGAGGTCTCCCGGCGTTTCAGGACCGGCAGAGGGGCGTCGGCCATCCCGGGACGAAGCCGGCGGTGCGGGGCGCGGGGGAGCGCAACGGGGACAAAAAAAGGGGCCTCCCGCGATTACCCGGAAGCCCCCGTCGTTCCTGGAGCCGATGTGGGGATTCGAACCCCAGACCTGCTGATTACGAATCAGCTGCTCTACCGGCTGAGCTACATCGGCATGCCGTCGATTTCGAGGGGAAACTTATAAACCCAACCCCCCCCTTTGTCAAGGCCGAAACGATCTTCACCCTTTGCAATGCCCGCATTTTCTGATAACGTTTCGGGCACATGACCCCGGGGGATTCGTCCGTCATTTCCGGGAGGTGAACCGACGCGAAGCGGGGCGGGCTTTTCATGGGCGCACAGAAGGGCAACGGGCTCAATTACCGAAGCTGGGTCGAGGTCGACCTGGACAACTTCACCCACAACTGGCACGAGATGCGCAAGCTCGTGGGGCCCGAGGTGAAGATCCTCTCGGTGGTGAAGGCCGATGCCTACGGACACGGGGCCATCGAGATCTCCAACGTGGCCCTGAAGAACGGCGCCGCGTTCCTGGGGGTCGCCAACGCCGACGAGGGCGTCCAGCTGCGCGTGGGCGGCATCGACGCGCCGATCCTGATCCTGAGCCCCTCCATGGGCCTCGAGATCGACGAGATCATCAAGTACGGCCTGACCCCGTCGGTCTCGGATGTCGGCTTTGCCCGCGAGCTCCAGAAAAAGCTCAAGAAGGCCCACGCCAGGATGCCCATCCACATCGAGGTGGACACGGGGATGGGCCGCGGCGGCACGATCCACAGCGAGGCCTTCCGGGTGATCGAGGAGATCCTCGAGCTGCCGAACCTCTCCGTCGAGGGCATCTTCACGCATCTGTCCTCGAGCGAGGTCGAGGGGGACGACTACAACGAAAAGCAGTGGGGGCTCTTCAAGGCGCTCCTGAAAAAGCTCGAGGAGAACCGGATCTACATTCCCGTCAAGCACCTGGCCAACAGCGGCGGGCTTCTGAACTTCAAGCCCTTCCACCTGGACATGGTGCGCCCCGGCATCATGTCCTACGGGATCTACCCCGCCGAGAGCCTCAAGGCGAAGGCCGAGCTGCTGCCCGTGATGAGCTTCAAGACGAAGGTGTTGCTCCTGAAGGAGTTCCCCAGGGGCTACGGGATCGGCTACAACCGCACCTACGTCACGAAGAAGCCGACCCGGATCGCCACGATCCCCGTGGGCTACGGCGACGGCTACGGCGTCATCCTGTCCAACCAGGGCGAGGCCCTCATCCGCGGAAAGCGGGTCCCCCTCGTCGGCCGCGTCTCCATGGACATGTGCACCCTCGACGTGAGCCGCCTCCCCGAATGCGAGGTGGGCGACGAGGTCGTGCTCCTGGGCCGGCAGGGCGGCGAGTACATCCCGGCCAACGACATCGCCGCCAAGGCCCGGACGATCAGCTACGAGGTGCTCTGCGCGCTGGGCAAGCGGGCCCCGCGCGTCTTCATCCAGAAGGGCCGGGCGGATGCCGTCGAGCCGCGCCTCAGGCGCATCTTCATCCCCGACGAGGTGAAGTCGATCTCCCGGATCGACAACGTGATCCGCCGCTGTTTCCAGACGCGGGCCCGCAGCCCCGAGCTGGGCGATGCGATCTACTACGAGATGTTCGAGACGCTCTTCGGCAAGGAGGACCGGCAGCTGGAGCTGCGGACGCACTTCCGCTACGACATCAAGGTCTCCGACTTCACGGCGGCGGAGAAGGCGAAAGACGCCCAGGCGGAGAACTTCTTCAAGGTCTCGACGCACATCGAGTACACGAAGACCCTGCGGAACGCCATCTTCCTCATCGGCTGCGCGCTCAACAACCGGCAGCTCTCGCTGCTGTTCGACGACCCGCGCTGCGAGTACCGCTGGCTGCTCACGACGCGGGACGAGACGTTTCGGGAGAGCGACTTCCGGGTGGTGCGCGTCTGCGTGGACAACGAGGCCGTCCCCATCATCCGCTCCGAGACCACGGAGCGGGGCTACGAGATCTGGTGCGGCGGCGGGGATTCGCTGCGCGGCAAGCTCAACCGCCAGGTCCGGATGAAGATCGAGATCGAGACCCGGAAGTTCCGCAGCAACAACCTCTTCTCCGTCTTCCTCGTCTACCCGACGCGGGGCCTCGACATCGACTTCAACTACGAGGGGATGAACCTCAAGAACGTCCGCGAGATCAGCTTCTTCGCGGGCAAGCACCCCTACCCCGAGGTGACGAGGGAAGCGGGCAAGCGGATGCGGCTGAAGATCAGCGACGACGAGTGGATCTTCCCGAACAGCGGCGTGACGTTTTTGTGGGATCTATAAAGACAGGCAAAAGGCAAAAGGCAAAAGGCTGAATCCCTTCTGCGGGTTCCCTCGCCCTCGACGGGGAGGGTGAGGGTGTAACAGGTGCGAAGAACAGTCCCCTCACCTCCATCCTCGCCTGCGCAGGGGAGAGGATGACGTAGCGGGGATTTGACGGGACAGATCGAAAAGACTGAACAGACCGGACAGACGGAATGGAGAAATTACGCGTCGGCATCATCTTCGGCGGGATGTCCTCCGAGCGGGAGGTCTCCCTCAACAGCGGGCGAAACGTCTACGACAACATGGACCGGGAGCACTTCGAGCCGGTCCCGATCTTCATGGACCCGGGCGGCCGCCTGTGGGTCCTGCCCTGGCAGCTCATCTCCCAGAACACGACGACGGACATCGCGGAGCGTCTCGCGACGGAGGCCGAGCCGATCGCCTACGAAGGGCTGAGGAACCGGATCGATTTCGCCTTCATCGCCCTGCACGGCAAGTACGGCGACGACGGCTGCATCCAGGGCCTCCTGGAGCTTCAGCGCATCCCCTACACGGGACCGGGCGTCCTGGCCTCGGCCATCGGGATGGACAAGGACATCCAGCAGAAGATCCTGCGCGCCGAGGGGCTCGGGGTGCCGCGGAGCACGATCGTCGATGAGCGGCACTGGCAGGAAAACCCCGAGGCCGTCCGTGAGCGCCTCGTCGGGGAGTTCGGCCTTCCCCTGGTCACCAAGCCCGTCCGCGAGGGCTCGAGCATCGGGGTCACCGTCGTGCGCGCGCCCGGGGAACTCGACGCGGCCATGGCCGCGGCCCTGCAGTGGGACCGCACGGTCCTCGTGGAGGAGTTCCTCGACGGGACCGAGTTCTCGTGCATCGTCCTCGAGGACGAGGGCGAGCCCCGGCCGCTCTCGCTCACCGAGATCCACCCGCAGAGCGAGTTCTTCACCTACGACGACAAGTACATGCCCGGCCGCTGCCGAAAGTTCACGCCGCCCAAGACGATCCCGAGGGACATCGCGGAGACGATCAAGGTCGACGTCGTCAGGGCCTACAGGGCCCTGGGGTTCCGCTGCTACGGGCGCATCGACGGCTTCGTCCTCAAGGACGGCCGCGTCCTGATCACCGACCCGAACTCCTCGTCGGGCATGGCGCCCTCGTCCTTCTTCTTCGAGCAGGCCGCCGAGCAGGGGATGCTGCCGGGCATGATCGTCTCGAAGCTCATCGAGATCGGGATGCGGATCCACCGGGAGAAGAAGGGGCCTCTGTGAGGGCAGAGCGCGGCGCGCAGAAGGAGAGCAGGGGCAACAAGGGGCTTTACATGACCCCGAGATCCCACTATAGTGGCGGCCATCAATTCACAACAAGGGTCGGTGCATGACAGCACAGAACGAAGCGAAGCTCAGGGTCGGGGTCATCATGGGGGGCGTCTCCTCGGAAAAGGAGGTCTCCCTCGAAAGCGGCCGCAACATCTTCAGCAAGATGGACCGGAAGAAGTACGACCCCGTGCCCCTGTTCATGGACAGCCGCTGCGCCCTGTGGGAAATCCCGCTGAAGCTCCTCATGCGCAACAGCACCGCGGATGTCGAGATCGACCTCGCCGAGGAGGCCAGGCCGCTTCCCTACGAGGCCCTGAAGGACCGCGTCGATTTCGTCTACATCGGCCTGCACGGCAAGTACGGCGAGGACGGCACGCTCCAGGGGCTGCTGGAACTCCTCGGGGTCCCCTACAGCGGCTCCGGCGTCCTGGGATCGGCCCTCGGGATGGACAAGTTCACGGCCCGCAAGGTCCTCGCCATGAGCGGGATCGACGTCCCCAGGTCGGTGGCGGTCGACCGGCGGGCCTGGGAGGGTGCGGGGCGCGGCGCGCTCCTGCAGCAAATCGAGACGGAGCTCGGCTTCCCCTGCGTCGTCAAGCCCACCCGGGAGGGATGCAGCACGGCGGTGAAAAAGGTCGTTTCCGCGGCGGGCATCCCCGATGCCCTGGTCTCGGCCTTCGAGTGGGACAACGTGGCCGTGGTGGAGGAGTTCCTCACCGGCATGGAGGTGACCTGCGGGGTGCTCGGCAACGACGAGCCCCGGGCGCTCACGCCGTCGGAGACCATCCCGACGCAGGAGATCCTGTCGCTCGAGGACAAGTTCCTCTACGGCCAGGGGGAGAACAAGACCCCCGCCCGGGTGCCCGCCGAGGTGCTCCGGCAGATCCAGGAGACGGCCGTGCGGGCCTACCGGGCCCTCGGGCTCAAGGCCTATTCGCGCATCGACATGTTCCTCTGCGACGGGCGCATCCTCGTGCTGGAGCCCAACACCCTGCCCGGCATGACGCCGTCGACGGTCCTGTTTCACCAGGCCGCCGCCGAGGGGCTGAGCCAGACGGATCTCATCAGCCGGGTCATCGAGTTTTCCCTCGAGGCGCACCGCAGCAAGAAAGGGCCCCTTTGATCCACATCCGCCGGCTTCATGTTTCGGAACGATGCAGCAGGCCGGATGACGGATCGCCGGCGACGCGAAAATCGGAAGACCGTCAGCGAGGAAGAGCGCAACCTTAAGGAATTGTTAGCTTTTCTGGATTCCTGACTTCTGATCTTCCTGACTTCACATGGCCGGGCCACCTGCCTGACGGAAGAGTGGAAAAGAAGAATATCCGCGGGTTTCGTTGAAAGCAACCCAAGGCTTGACAAAGGACGAAAAATTTTTATATTACGGCCGAACTCGTGAAGTCCGCATGGGAGGCGTCTGTCTGTCATGTACTTCAATCCCCTTCAGGTGTCCAGAATCAAAGGGGTCTTCGGCCAGGCGGAGCGGCTTGCCGGCCGCTATTTCCACCTGACCGACGAGCAGATGAGAGCCCAGCGCTACGATCTCAGGACGCTCGCCCACCTGGAGGCGCACGAGGTCGACGAGAAGGCCTTTGCGCATCTCTGCAAGTACTCGATCCGCAAAGGGGAACAGGTTGAAAAGCCCCGGACGTACGACCTGTACCGGATCTGCCTCCAGGACAACCGGATCCTGGGCGCCATCGAGAGGGCCCATTCGTTCATCCGGCTCGAATCGCTCATGCTCTACATCGCCGTGCACGAACTCGTGCACGTGATCCGGTTTGCAAGCGGTCAGGCCGACTTCGAGGCCCCGCACGCCGAGAGGGTCCAGGAGGAGCGGAAAGTCGACAAGATCACGCGCACGGTGCTCGACCCGGTCGCCGACAGGGACATGGGCCTCGTGCTCGATTGCTTCAGCAGCCGTTACAGCCTGCTGGAATCCTATGGTTGAAGCCGTTTCGATCCGGCCGAGATTTTGTTCAGGAGGGTTTTGTCATGCCGATCTACGAATACCGCTGCAGGAAATGTAACCGGGAGTTCGAGGAGGTGCAGTCGATCACGGCCCCCGAGCTGAAGAGCTGCAAGTTCTGCAAGGGTCCCGTGACGAAACTGATGTCGGTTTCCTCGTTCCACCTCAAGGGGAGCGGCTGGTACGTGACGGACTACGGCGGGAGGAAGGCGCCGTCGAGCGAGACGGCCGCGAAGAGCGACACGCCCGCGAAGAGCGACGCCGCGGCGGAGGGGTCCGCCTCGACGAGCCCCTCGACCACGGGCGACAAGACCTGAACAGACCCGTACCCTGAGACAGCCGGGCGGCCTCCCGAAAGGGCGGCCGCCTTATTTTTTGTCCAGCACCTGCCGGATCGTCATGGACAGGTCGCTGATGCTGAACGGCTTCTGGATGAAGGCCTGGCACCCCTTCTCGAGGATGGCCTTCGCCTGCTCGTTCTTGCTGTACCCGCTCGACAGGATCACCCGCACGTCGTCGTTGATCTTCCGCAGGCTGTCGTAGGTGGCCTCGCCGTCCATCCCGGGCATGATCATGTCCAGGATGATGAGGCCGATCTTGCCCTGGAGCTTGCGGTAGATCTCGATCGCCTCCTGGCCGCTCTTGGCCGCCACGACCTTGTAGCCGAGCGACTCGAGGATCTCCCGGTTGACGTCGATGATCACGTCCTCGTCGTCCACGAAGAGGATCGTCTCGGATCCCTCCAGGAGGCCCTTGGGCGGGACCGTCTCCTTGACGGCCGCCTTGTCCGTCGCCGGCAGGAAGATGTTGAAGGTCGTCCCCTCGCCCTCCTCGCTGTAGATGTTGATGATCCCCTGGTGACCGCGGATGATGCCGTAGGCCGAGGCCAGCCCCAGGCCCCGGCCCCGCCCCATCTCGCGGGTGGTGAAGAAGGGCTCGAAGATCCGCTCCTTGGTCCGCTCGTCGATCCCCATCCCCGTGTCCGTCACGGAGACCATGACGTAGTCGCCGGGCTTGACCTTGTAGTTGCGGACGTAGGCCTCGTCGAGGGTGACGTTGCGCGTCTTCAGGGTCAGTTCCCCGCCCCGCGGCATGGCCTGCTGGGCGTTGACGTAGAGGTTGACCAGGACCTGCTCGATCTGCACCTGGTCGATCTCGACGGCCCAGAGGTTGCTCTCGAGCGACTTGCGGATCGTGATGTCCTTGCGGGTCTGGCCGAAGGCGTTCGAGGTCTTCTCGATGATGTCGTTGAGGTTGCAGGGCCTGACCTCGTAGCGCCCGCCGCTGGAGAAGGCCAGCAGCTGGCTCGTGAGGTCGGAGCCGCTCTTGACCTGCTTCTCGATCCGCTTGAGCCGGCCGTAGGCCGGGTGGTCGGCCTTGGTCTCCGAGAGCATCAGGGCCGTGTAGCCCTGGATGCCCATGAGGATGTTGTTGAAGGCGTGCGCGATCCCGCCGGCCAGGGTGGCCACGGCCTCCATGTTCTGCGCGTGGAACAGCTCGGCCTCCATCTTCTTGAGGTCCGTGATGTCCTCGTAGGTCATCAGCTGCTTGCCGTTTCCGAGGATCACCATCCGGGTGTGCATGATGCGGTCGGAGCCCCCCCGGACGCGGATCGTCACGACGCGCTCCCCCACCTTGCGGTGCTTGATGAAATTCTCCATGTCCTCGCGGTAGAAGTACCGCACCAGGTCGCGGTAGGAGGGGTTCGGAAAGACCCGCTTCAGGAACGTCTCGTTGTCGGGGAGGTCCTCGATGGTGTAGCCGAAGATCTCCGTGAAGCGGGGGTTGAGGTACTCGAACACCCCGTCGGGTCTCGACAGGGCGATGCCCACGGGGGAGTTGTCCGAGAGGATGCGGAAGCGCTCCTCGCTCTCGATGAGGGCGTACTCGATGCGCTTGCGGTCCGTGATGTCGGTGAGCATGACCATGGCGCGCCGCTCGTCGATGCGCGCCGCACGGAACTCGAGCACCTTCGTGACGCCGTCCCGGCAGGTGACGTGGAAGACCCGCGCGCTGCCCCGGACGTTGGCCGCCATGTCGGCTTTCCAGGTCTCGATGACCTTCTTGCGGTATTCGGCGTCGGGGAATGCCCTGCGGAACCATTCCTTCCCGGTGGGGACGTCCTCGAGGGCGTAGCCCGTGACCCGGACGAACTCGGGGTTGGTGTAGATGAACTTCCCCTTCTCGTCGAGCAGCAGAACCCCGTAAGGCGACTTCTGGATGATGGTCCCGAAGGTTTCCCGCTCGTTCTTGAGCGTCTGTTCCAGCTCGGCGAGGCGCTTCTTCAGGGCCGCAAGGTCCTGGGCGGGCTCGTCCTTTTGCTTGTCCTTGACCATTCTCCCCTCTCCCCTGCACGAACAGAAGTTAAGAGGGTAAGAGGTTGAGAGGTTTGGATCCGGCGGAGGGCCATCGCATGCCTGTCGCTTCTCCGACCTTCTTACCCTCTCACCTTCTCACCTTCTTGCAAACACTTCCGGATAAACCCCGCCATGGCCTCGAGGACTTCCTCCCGCGCCTCGGCGTGGGGGGTGTGGCCGCAGCGGACGATCAGCGGCTCCGCCCGCCCGGAGATCTGCCGCTCGATGGCGCGGACCTGGGCCGGTGTGCCGTAAGGGTCATCGATGCCCTGGATGATCAGGACAGGGCAGCGCACGCCGGGCAGGCAGTCCTCGATGTTCCAGTCCCGGAAGGCCGGCGAGAGCCACGTGTCGGCCCAGCCGTGAAAGACGAGGTCCGTCTTGTCCCCGTGGTGGCGTGCGAGCCGCCTGCCGAGATCCGTTTTCGCGTAGGCCTCGACGGCCTCTCGGATCCCCGCCAGGGTGACCTCCTCGACGAACACGTGGGCCGCCTCGGTGATCACGGCGCGCACCCCCCCGGGATGCCTCGACGCATGGATCAGCGCGATCGACCCGCCGTCGCTGTGGCCGACGAGGATCGTCCTGCCGATCCCGCACGCCTCGAGGACGGCCGGCAGTCCGACCAGCGCCTCGTCGTGGAGATATCCCGTTTTGCGGGGCAGGGCGAAGGGCTCCGATTTCCCGTACCCCCAGCGGTCGTAAACCAGGGCCGGCAGGCCCGTTCGCTCGCTCAGGCGTGACGGGAAGTCCCGCCACTGGCTGATGCTGCCGAGCCCCTCGTGCAGGAAGACGAGGGTCGTCCCGTCCGCATCCGGACTGGCGGGCCGGGGCTCGATCCGTTCGGCGTGGAGCCGATGCCCGGCGGCGTCGATAGGGAACGACTTCCTGGAGACGCCCATGATTCGAGGTTCCTGTGACAGGATCCGCAACCGCAAACGGCACGCTGCGCGCCCGGCGACGGGGCGCAAGCGCCTCCATCTTACATGTCCTGGTGATGGGGTCAAGGCCCTTTTTATCGCCCTTGACGGGGAATCGGCCCGCCGGTAGACTCCCCGGGAAAGTCGGGACTGCAGGCATTGCAGAGAGGAAGACGGACGGCCCGGGCTCGTAAACGGGCCCGGTGAGTGTGCGGGTCATGACGGACGTTGGCGCGTATCAGGACAGGAAGACCCCCTGCCTCGGCGAGGAGATCTCCCGCCGCGGGCGGGACGCGGCCGGGAAAATCCTCGTCGCGATGAGCGGCGGGGTTGACAGTTCCGTGGCGGCGCTGCTTCTTGCTGAACGGGGCCTCGACATCGCGGGGCTCACCCTCTTCAGGAAAGCCGATGGCACCGCCGGCTACGGCCGGGGGGATGTGGAAGAGGCGGCGGGGGTGTGCCGACTTCTCGGGATCCCCCACCACGCGGTCGATTTCACGGACGATTTGGAGCGGGTCGTGATCGAGCCCTTCCTGGAGGCGTACCGCCAGGGCAGGACCCCGAACCCCTGCGTGCTGTGCAACCGGGACATCAAGTTCGGGATGCTTCTCGAAAAGGCCCGGCAGCTGGGATACGGGGGACTGGCCACGGGGCACTACGCCCGGATCGTGATGCGGGGAGGCAAGCCGGCCCTCGCCGTGCCGAAGGACCGCAGGAAGGACCAGACCTACTTTCTCTGCCGGGTGCGGCGGGAAGCCCTCGGGCACATCCATTTCCCGCTCGGGGAACACACGAAGCAGGAAGTCCGTGAACTGGCCAGGCGTGCCGGGCTGCCCGTCTCGCAGCGCGGCGACAGCCAGGACATCTGTTTCATCCCCCGGGGCGCGATCGGGCCGTTCCTCGAAGCCCGCCTGCCCGGCATGGGCCCCGGCAGGATGGTGGACCGCCGGGGCCGGGTCGTCGGCACGCACCGGGGGATCGGCCGCTACACGATCGGCCAGCGGGCCCGCCTCTCGGCCGGGCGGGGGGATCTCCTGTATGTTCTTTCCATCGACCCGGCGGAAAATCTCGTCGTGGTGGGCCCGAAGGAGGACCTTCTTTCAAGGGGTCTCGAGGCCGGCGAGCCGAACCTCCTGGTCGATGCCCTGCCGGCTGCGGCGCATGCGAAGATCCGCTATGCGCACCGGCCTGCGTCCTGCCGGGTCGAAACGGGCCCCGGCTCCCTCACGGTCGTCTTCGACGAGCCGCAGGAGGCCGTGACGCCGGGTCAATCGGTTGTCCTGTACGGCGGCGGGGTCGTGCTCGGCGGTGCGACGATCCGCCGGGCCCTCGACGGGTGCGAATCGACATATTGATTCTTTTGCGTCTTGGGGGTACATTGAAGCGAAACCATTAAAGAAAATAACGGATTCGTTCGATAATCCCCATTGAGGCCTTACTCTTGACCCACAGGGAGAGAAAACCATGAGCAAGCACCCCGCGAGACTGTTGGCTGCCCTCCTCGTATCGGCATGGGCCGTGATCCTGTTGACGCCTTGTGACACCCCGGCGCAGCTCTATCGCTATACCGACAAGGACGGCAGGATCGTCATCACCGACAACCCGCCCCCGGGGGTGCGGGGTGAGATCCACGACGAATCCGACCTCGCCCCTTCCGAGAGGAGCACGAGGCCCGTCCCCGAGGCGCAGGGCGCAGCACCGATGCCGGTGCCGGGAAGCCGGGACCAGGCCGCCCCCATGCCGAGGCCCGGGGTCCGTGACCAGGCCGCCCCGCCCGAAGGGGCACGCGATGCGGAGATGCGAAAGGCCGCCGACGAGGAGATCCAAAAGCAGAGGGAGGAGGTGCAGCGAAAGCTGCAGGAGAGGCAGCAGGAAAGACAGCGCCGCCTCGAGGAGGCCGACCGGCTCGAACGGGAGGCCCAAAAGCCGATCGTCCCGACCCAGGAGAACATCAACCGGCAGCGCAAGCTGATGGAGGAGGCCGAGAGGCTCAGGCAGATGCAATAGGGGAAGGCAAAAGGCGAAAGGCGAAAGGCACGAGGCAGGAGGGAGAAAGGGCAAGAGAGGGCACAGGTGACGGGTGAGAGGTCCGCGTTGAGAGTTTGTCGGCTGCTCCAGGGGCTGCTTTGCATCTCCCTGTTGAGCAGCCTCGTGCAAGCGCCGGCCGATGCGCAGACCATCTACAAGTACACCGACAGGGACGGGACCGTCGTGCTCACGGACAGGCCCCCGAAAGGGGTGAGGGCCGAGCCCGTCGTCTCGGGGAAACCGGCCGCCGCGCCTGCGGCAGCCGCCGCGGAACAGGCGGGGCCGCAGCCCCCTTCCGGTGCCGTGACGGCCGAGGAGGCCATCCGGCAGAGGGACCGGCAGCTCGACGAGGTGGTCAAAACCGTCGAGACACGCGACGCGCAACGGGAACGGGAGAGACAGCGACGGCTCCGGGAAGCGGAGCGGCTGGAGGCGCAGGCCCGCGAGCCCATGCCCGCGACGAGGGAGAACCGCCAGCGCCAGTACGAGCTGCTGCAGGAGGCCCAGAAGCTCAGGCAGGGGGATTGACCGTTCAGGGCATCACCGGACGATGATCTTCCCCTTCGGCGCGGCGACCACTTCGCCCACCACGGCCGCATCCCCGATCCCGGCCTCGCGCATGCGCCGGACAAGCGTTTCCGCGTCCCCCGCCGGCAGGGCGATGAGCAGGCCGCCCGCGGTCTGGGGGTCGAAGAGGATCTCCAGGAGCCACTCCGGGCACGACGGCTCGACGTCGATCATCGGCATCCGGAAGTTCTTGTTGCGGTAGAGCCCCCCCGGCACGTAGCCGCTTTCCACGAGTTCCCGCACCCCCTCGAAGCAGGGGACGGCCGCGGCGTCGATCGTCAACCCCACGTCGCTTCCCTCGATCATCTCGCAGGCGTGCCCCAGCATGCCGAACCCCGTCACGTCCGTGCAGGCGTGGATGACGGGCATCTGCGTCATCAGCTCGGCGGCCTGCCGGTTCAGGGTGGTCATGGCCCGGACGGCCTTCTCGACGAGGGCCGGGTCGGCCTCCTCCCCCTTGATCGCCGTGCTGACGATGCCCGTGCCGAGCGCCTTGGTCAGGATCAGTTTGTCTCCGGGCCGGCCCCCGCGGTTGCGCAGGACCCGGTCGGGGTGAATGACGCCCGTCACGGAGAGGCCGTATTTCGGCTCGTCGTCCTCCACGCTGTGGCCCCCGACGAGCACGACGCCCGCCTCCGTCATCTTGTCCAGCCCGCCGCGCAGGATCGCCTGCAGGACCGACATGTCGAGCTTCTTCGGCGGAAAGCAGATGATGTTCAGGGCCGTGATCGGCCGGCCGCCCATGGCGTAGACGTCGGAGAGGGAATTCGTCGCGGCGATCTGCCCGAAGGTGTAGGGGTCGTCGACGATGGGCGTGAAGAAGTCGACCGTCTGGATGATGGCCAGGTCGTCGCGCAGACGGTAGACGCCCGCGTCCTCGTTGCCCTCGAGGCCGACGATCAGGTTGGGGTCCGCGATGATGGGGAGCCCCTCCAGGGCTCGGCTCAGGTCCTCCGGACCGATCTTGCACGCTCAGCCGGCCCCGTGGACCATCTCCGTCAGGCGGATCTTCTTTTCCGTCGTCACGGTGCGCTCCTTTCCGCTCTTTCGATTTGCGCCTGCCGCACCCACCCGTCGAGGTGATCGGCGAAGACCCGGGGCAGGGCCTCGATGACCTGCCGGATCCGCGTGGCCGGCGTGGCCCCGGCGTAGAGCCCGGCCGTGCGGTTGGCCCGAACGGCGACGCGGGCCGCCGTGACCTCGTCGTACCCGGCGTGCACGAGGGCCCCCACCATGCCGCTGATCGTGTCCCCCGTACCGCCGATGGCCTCGAGGGCCGGGATGTCCGGCTCCGACAGGGTGTCGAGGATCCTGCCCTCCTGCGCGATGTGGTCCGTGGCGCCCTTCACGACGAGCGTCCGGGCGGCGCTCCCGTTGGCGTAGGCCGCCGCGACCATCTCGGGGATGCGCGTGCTGTCCGACTCGAAGAGGTGCCGGCTCACGTAGGCCGGGTGGGTGGCCTGCGGGTCCGCCAGGAAGGCCAGCTCCGAGAGGTCCGGCGTGAAGAGGTCGAACTCGCGGGCGATCCCCGCCGCCTTGGCGGCGTACATGGCCGCGGCATCGGCGATCATGAAGGGGCGCCGAGGCGCCTTGGAGGCCGACTCGCTCACCCTGCGCATGAGCCCCATGACGGGCAGCATGTAGTGCAGCACGACGACCCGGGGGGCCAGGCGGGGCAGATCCTCGATCAGGCGCTCGTAGAGCTGCCGGCTGCCCTTGCCGGTGCCGTCGTCGCCCACGAGCAGCACCCGGGGCGCGGGCTGGCCCAGGTAGTCCAGCGTCTTGCAGGCGGCGCTCACCAGGGCCGCCGTGCCCTGCGTGCAGGGGATCCCGGCACCGCCGACGCGCAGGATGTCCCCGTCGAGCCCCGCCTCCCCCTCGGTCAGCGGGAGCTCTTTGAGCGGGGCGGTTCCGCAGACGAGCAGCATGGCCTCACCCGTTGCCGTTCTTCCGGATTTCGAGCGACTGCTCCCAGGCGCGGTCCAGCATGAGGGCGCAGAGCGTGCGGCCGATGGCCTTGGGCCGCGGCGCCTGCTCCAGCGGCTTGGCCAGCATCTCGGCGTGCAGGTAGGGGATGTCGGGGCAGCCGCCGCCCGAGATGTTCAGGACGACGCCCGAGGCCTTGTCGAAGGTGAGCTTCATGTTGCCCGCCTTGACCATGAGGGCCTCGCCGAAGTCGGTGACCTTGACGACCTGGAGAAGCTCCGCGTCGCCCCGGATGGGCAGGATGTCGAGGAAGGGGACCTCGCGCTCCTGCAGCGCCCGCTCGACGGCGGGCTTTTCCACGAGGTTGATCTCCAGGGCGAGATCGCAGCCCCGCCTGAGCTCGGGCGGGGGCGCCACGAGACGGGTCTCGAATTCTCCCGCCTTCAGGGCCCGCTCGCCGCTCATGGCCTCTTCCACGCTTTCGAACAGGACGAGCCCGCCGCCCTCGAAACCGTTCTTTTTGCCGGATTTGAAAAACATGAATCTCCGCATTCCTTCCTAAACAAATCGGAGCCTTTCCCGCAGGGAAGGCCCCGGTTGGCGTTTCCTTATACTACTTTTTGATTTCGATGACAATATCGGGCCCTTCCGGACGGACCGAGGCCTGCATCTTGTGCCGCTTCGCCAGGCGAAGCACGTTTTCCTTCGACACCTCGTTGTCGACGAGGACTTCCAGGCTCTCCGCCCCGCCCTCGATGGCCCTGCTGGTCAGGACGACGGGCTGGGGGCAGGAAAGGCCCCGGGCATCGATTCGCGTTGCGCTCATGACGGTCTCCTTTCAGCGAAATGGTCGTTCTTGGCTCCGGGTCCTTGCATCAGGCCTTCTCCCGCATCGTGAACCCCACGGCCAGGCAGAAGACGAAGCCCACGATGACGCCGGCCGGCCCGAAGGCGGCGGCGCCGGCGGGCGAGCTGGCCATGGCGAAGTTGTGCGACACGCCGGCCCCGACGATCATGCCCAGGGCGAAGATGCCCGCGTCGAGGTCCCCCTCGCCGGAGAGGAACAGCTGGCGGCCCGGGCAGCCGCCGGCCAGCGCGAAGGCCAGGCCCGCGAGCGCCATCCCCAGGAAATTCCAGAGATGGTCCGTGTGGGCGATCGGCTGGCCTGCAAAACCGGGCTTGAACTGCCCCAGGATGAGATTCATGGCAAAGGCGGCGACGAGCAGACCCGCCACGCCGCTCATGAGGTGGAAATCCTTCAGCAGGATGACGTCCCGCAGGGCCCCCATGGTGCAGAACCGGCTGCGCTGGGCGATGGCCCCGACGAGCACCCCGGCGCCCAGGCTCATCCAGACGGGGGCGAACTGCGACCCCGGACCCTTCTGGCTGAAAAAGAGGGGGCCGCCCTCGGCGAAGGTCACCCGGAAGACGAGCAGCAGGAAGAGCCCGGCCATGAAGACGGGGAAGAGGATACCCGACGCCGCCTTCTGCGGCTGGGCGCGGCCCAGGCTGTAGCCCGATTTGAGGAAGGCGACGCCCACGCCGATGCCCGTCGCCAGGCCCGCGAGGCCCGTGAGGGCGTTCCAGTCGCCCCCCGCAAGCCGCAGCAGCGCCCGCCAGGGGCAGCCCAGGAACACCAGTGCGCCGATCATGGCGAAGACGCCGAGAAAGAAGCGCACGAGCGGCGCCGACCCCCCGCGGGGCCGGTACTCCTTCGCGAGCAGGGCGGCGAGGAAGGCCCCGATCACGAAGCCGATGATCTCGGGGCGAAGATACTGCACGACGGCGGCCCGGTGCAGGCCCAGGGCGCCCGCAATGTCGCGCTCCATGCAGGCCACGCAGATGCCCATGTTCGGGGGGTTGCCAAAGTACTGCAGGAGCGTTGCCATGATGCCGATGGCAACGCCGACGACGATGATTCCCGCGCGGGATGCAAACGGGTTGCCCATACCGGGGTCCTCCTTCACAGGGTCTGGGATGAGGAAAGCGCTTTTTTATTACCCTTCTTTTCTGAATAACGCCAATTCCAATAATTCATAAATGCTTCTTGATTATCGAAAAGGGTCATGGTAGGGACAGGCCATGCAGGCCGAGATGAAAAACGTCAACATGCTGCAGCTCGAGGCCCTGGTGCACCTCGTCGAGGAACGCAGCTTCAGCCGGGCGGCCAGGAGGATGTACCTCTCCCAGCCGTCGCTCACGAAGCACATCCGCAACCTCGAGGACGCCCTGGGGGCGAAGGTGGTCAACCGCGCGAGCCGCGCCTTCACGCTGACGCCCGAGGGGCGCGTGGTGTACGACTACGCCCGGCGGATCCTGAAGCTGCGCGAGGAGGCCATGGAGCGGGTGATGCGGGCGCGCGCCGCCGAGGAGGGGGACATCCGGATCGCCGCCAGCACGATCCCGGCCACCTACATCCTGCCCCCGGCGATCGCTGCGTTTCGGGAGAAATTCCCCGCGATCCGGACCGCCGTGCGGGCGGCCGACAGCAGCGAGGTCATCGAGACGGTCCTGGAGAACGGCGCCGAGATCGGCTTCATCGGCAAGGAGCCCGCCGGCGCGAAGCTGGCGGCCGAACCGCTCTGGCGGGACCGGATGGTGCTGGCCGTTCCCGCGGCGCACCCCTGGGCGAAGAGGAAAACCGTCCGTGTCCGCGAGCTCGAGAAGGAGCCCTTCGTGATCCGCGAGCGGGGCTCGGGCACCCGCGACGCCTTCGAGCGGTGCCTTGCCGAGGCCGGCAAAACGGACCTGTCCCGGTTTCGGGTCGTTGCCGAGATGGGGAGCTCCGAGGCGGTCAAGGAGGCCGTCATCGCCGGCGTCGGCCTTTCCGTGATTTCCATCTACGCCGTCCGGAGGGAGATCGCCTCGGGGATCCTTGCCGCGCTGCCCATCGAGGGCTGCCCCGTCGAGCGCTTCTTTTACGTCATTCACCGCAGGCACTTCGACCTGATGGCGCACCACCGGATCTTTCTCGATTTCATCCGGGCCTACCGCCCGGAACCGCTCGCAAAGAGGTAAACGCATGACGAAAATCCTCTACTACAGCACGAACCGCCGCCTCGAGGGGGTGGGCGGCCTCACGCCGTTCACGGGGCAGGTCTCCTTCCGCGAGGCCCTGATCCGGGGCCAGGCGCCCGACGAGGGGCTCTTCATGCCCGAGCCGATCCCGACGCTTGCCGTGAGCGAGGTGCTGGCCTGCAAGGGGCGGCCCTACCCGGAGACGGCCCTCCTCGTGGCCGAGGCGTTCCTGAAGGACGAGCTGCCCCGGGAGGCGATCCGGCAGGTCGTGGACGATGCATACAACTTCGATGTTCCCCTGGAGCGGGTCCACGACCGCGTTTACATCATGCGCCTGGACCGGGGGCCGACGGCCTCCTTCAAGGACTTCGCCGCCCGGATGATGGCGAGGCTCATGAGCCGCCTGCGCGACCCGGGCAGGCGCCTCAATGTGCTCGTGGCCACCTCGGGCGACACGGGCAGCGCCGTGGGCGAGGCCTTCAAGGGCGTCGAGGGGATCGGCGTCTATATCCTCTACCCGCGAAACGAAGTGAGCGGCATGCAGAAGAAGCAGCTCGACACGATCGGCGGCAACGTCCTCGCCCTGTCCGTGGACGGCAAGTTCGACGACTGCCAGAACCTCGTCAAGCAGGCCTTCGCCGACCCGGGGCTCGCGGGGCTCAACCTCACTTCGGCCAACTCCATCAACTTCGGCCGGATCCTGCCGCAGAGCATCTACTACGTCTATGCCTACGCCCAGCTGGCCGCCCCGGGCGAGGAGATCGTCTTCTCCGTCCCCTCGGGGAATTTCGGCAACGCCCTGGGCTGCGAGTACGCCCGGCGCATGGGGCTTCCCGTCCGGATGCTCGTCATGCCCACCAACGAGAACGACGAGTTCCCCAACTACCTCAGGACGGGGGTCTACCGGAAGGTCTCACCGTCGCGGGCCTGCCTCTCCAACGCCATGAACGTGGGCCACCCGAGCAACCTGGCCCGGTTCTTCGAGCTCTACGGGGGCACGGTGGACCGAACGGGCATCGTGCACGCCTACCCCGACCTGGCGGAGATGCGCCGGCGCATCTTCTCCGTGAGCGTCTCCGACGAGGAAACGAAGGAAACGATCCGGCGCGTCTGGGAGCGGCACCGGGTGCTGCTGGAACCCCACGGGGCCGTGGGCTGGCGGGGCCTCGAGCACTACCTGGAGGCCTGCTGCGGGCCCATCGCAGAGCCCTGCGTGTGCCTCGAGACGGCGCACCCCGCCAAGTTCCCCGACGAGATCATCGAGCTGCTGGGGATCACCCCCGAGGTACCGCAGAGCATGAGGGACCTCGAGAAGCGAACCGGCGAGCCCGTGGATCTTCCCGCCGATTACGGCCGGCTGCGCGCCTTCCTGCTCGACACGCTGCGGGGGACGGAATAAGCCGGCTGCGCGAAAACGCCGGGGTGCGACCGCCGCCCCTTCGCGGCGGGCCCCCGGACCGGGACCCCGCCGTCAACATTCAATCTGTGCATAGATGAGATGTAGAAAAGTTATTTTTAACTTGACAGCCCGAAGGGTTTCCCGTTAATAGCGGATGAGCGCAAGACCCTTGACACGGAAAGACCGGATGGTCACGAACATGCCGATTCGACTGTTACGGAGCTGATCGACGCAATCGGGGACTCGTGCGGTTCCCGCGTTGATGCCGCCCGCCTTTTGCCCGCCTGCAAGATGAGACCCTCGTCCTGTTTGCCTGCGGCAAGGGCAGGCGAACGGGATCTTCCCCCCGACGAATCCGGCAAAGAACGATGTGCAACGCAGCGGCTTCCCCGCCTGTGCCGCCCCGGGGCGTCCGATCGACGCGCGGCACGGACGGGGAGAAGACGGCACAGGACAGGGGCAATGGTGCTGGGCACCCCGCGGACTTCAAATCCGTTGGCCTCGTCTCAGCAACGAGGAGGAGGTTCGATTCCCCTTGCCCCTTCCATCGCATGCAAAGCGGCCGGCCGGCGCCGCGTGCCGGAGAGAGCCGCAGGAATCTGACCGTCGATGGGCGCAATCATGCAGAGACATTACACGGTCGGCATCGCCGGGCATGTCGACCACGGCAAGACGACGCTGGTCGCCGCCCTGACGGGCGTCGACACGGACCGGATGCAGGTCGAAAAGGCCCGGGGCCTCTCCATCGAGTTCGGCATCGCCCCGCTCGTGCTGCCGTCGGGCCTGCGGGTCAGCCTGGTCGACGTGCCCGGCCACCGGGATTTCATGAAGAACACCATCCGGGGGCTGAGCGCCGTCGATGCGGCGATCCTGGCGGTGGCGGCCGACGACGGGGTCATGCCCCAGACGCGGGAGCACCTGGAGATCCTGCGCTTCTTCGGCGTCACGGCCGGCTTCGCCGTGCTGACAAAGGCCGACCTGGTCGACCGGGAGACCCTGGAAATGGCCGCCCTGGACATCGAGGAACTCGCGGCGGGGTCGTTCCTCGAAAACGGGCCGGTCATCCCGTTTTCCGGCATCGACGGGCGGGGCCGGGATGAAGTCCTGGCGGTCCTGGACGGGATGGCCGCGGCGGGGATCCGGAGCAAGGCCTCCTCGAAACCCTTCCGGATGTTCGTCGACCAGGTTCGAATCTTCCAGGGCCTGGGCACCGTGGTGAGCGGGACGATCCTGTCGGGCACCGTGCGGGCGGGAGACCGGCTCGAGATCGTCCCGGGCGGGAAGACGGTCCGCGTGCGGTCTCTGGAGTCCCATCACAACGCCGTGGAGTCCGCCTCCGCCGGCCTTCGGGTCGGGATCAACCTGCAGGGGGTCGGGGCGGGGGAAATCGCCCGGGGAATGGTCCTCTCGGAGCCGGGGTGCCTCGAGGCGGCCGCCTACCTGAATGTCGAGCTGGAGCTGTGCCGCCTTTCCGGGCAGCCCCTCCGCAGCGGCCAGAGGGTCAAGGTGCACGTCGGCAGTGCAGTCGGGTCGGCTCTGGCGGTGATCATGGGCCGGGAGGAACTCGTCCCCGGGCAGAGGGGATTGGTGCAATTCCGGCTCACGGCACCGCTCGGTGCGGCTCCCCGGGATCGATGCATCATGACGCCCATGAACAGCCCTTCCGTGCTCGGCGGCGGCACGATCCTCGAGACAACGAGGGTCAAGTTCCGGCGGGCGCGTGCGGAGAGGACCCTTGCCTACTTGACCGGGCTGCAAACGGGCGATCCGGGGCGGATCGTGAAGGCCGCCGCCGCCGCGCAGCCCGCCGCCGTACTGACCGCGGAGGGGCTGAGCCGATCCACGGGACTGGATCGCGCCGTCTTCGAGAACGTGCTGAAAAGGCAGAGCGAGGCGGGGTTCCTCGTTCCCCTCGACGCCGGCTCCTTCCTTTCGGCGGAAACCGCGCAGGAGGCCAAGCGCAAGATCGCGGAGGCCGTCGAACGGACGCTTGCCGAGGACACCCTGCGCGATCAGATCAGCAAGTCGCACATCGCCGCATCGATCCCCTGGAACCTGGAGCCCGGGGCCCTGGATTTCCTGCTCGGGGAGCTGGTCCGCGAGGGGGTCCTGGCGTCCGTCAACGGAGGGTATGCTCTTTCGGAGATGCACCGGAGATTGGGATCCCTTCGGGATCCCCTGCTCGCGCGCGTGCTCGAGGCGGTCGAGCGCGCGGGCACCGTCACCGTCACGGTCGCCGTGATCAGCGCGGCCCTGGGTCTCCCGGACGAGAAGCCGAAGGTCAGGCGCCTCCTCGGACACCTGGTCTCGAAGAGACACGTCGTGATGCTGGGCGGCGAGCGCTACATTTCGCGGCGGGGCCTGGAAACGGCCAAGGACCGCATCCGCGCCTGGATTGCAAAACAGGGTCGCTTCACGCCCGCGGACTGCAACCCGGTCCTCGGGTGCGGCCGCACGATCGGCCTGCCCCTTCTCGAGCATCTCGACGCGATCGGGTTCACCGAGCGCCGCGGCAACGAGCGCGTGCTGAGGGAGTAGGGCGGTGCCGCTGCGTCTCTGGAACACCCTGACGGGGTCGCTCGAGCCGTTTGTCCCGATCCGGCCGGGGCATATCGGAATCTACGTCTGCGGGCCCACGGTCTATGACCACGCCCACGTCGGCCACGCCCGGTCGGCGGTCTTTTTCGATGTGGTCGTCCGCTTCCTGCGGTTCGAGGGGTATGCCGTCCGGTACGTGCGGAACTTCACGGATCTCGACGACAAGATCCTCGCACGGGCGGGAACCGAGCGGATCGCAGCCGGGGATCTCGCCGACCGCTACATCCGCTCGTACCGGGAGGACATGGCCGCCCTCGGGGTCCTCGCACCCGATTTCGAGCCGCGCGTGACGGAACGGATCGGGCCGATCCTCGAGGCGATCGCGAGGCTCATCGACGACGGGCAGGCCTACGTGCGCGAGGACGGCGTCTACTTCCGGGTCCGCCTGCGGGGCGACTACGGTCGCCTCGCGGACGCCGCGGGCGTCGATGCGGGGCTGCGGTCGGGACCGGGCGGCCCCAAGGAGGACGGGCGGGACTTCGCCCTCTGGAAGAGGGCCGAAGGGGATGCGGTCGCCTGGGAGAGCCCCTGGGGGAGAGGCCGGCCGGGGTGGCACATCGAATGCGTTGCCATGAGCCGCGGGCACCTGGGCAGCCTGTTCGATATCCACGGCGGAGGCCGGGACCTGATCTTTCCCCATCATGAAAACGAGAGGGCCCTTTCGCGCAGCCTCGACGGGACGGACCTCGCCCGGTACTGGCTCCATCACGAACTGGTGACGCTCAAGGGGAGGAAGCTTTCAAAATCCGAGGACCGGGGCGGACGGATCCGCGACCTGCTCCGGCATCATCGGCCGGGGGCGATCCGGCTGTTCCTCCTCTCGACGCATTACCGTCGACCCGTGGACTTGACGGAGCGGCGGCTCGGGGAGGCGGCCGCGGCCCTCGATCGGCTCTCCGGCCTTGCCGGGCGCTGCGGGGCGGACGGGGAAGGAGAAGCCCGGGTTGCGGGGGCCACGACCGAACTCGGGGTGCGGTTCCGCGAGGCGATGCATCGGGATTTCAACATCCCGGAGGCCCTCGCGCACCTCTTCGCCGCGGCCCGGCGAATCAACCGGTCCCTCGGGGCCGCCGGGGTACCCAAGCGACTCGAGCCCCGGCAGCGGGCCGAGCTTCGTGACCTGCAGATCCTCTGCCGGGACGTGCTGGGAATCGCTCAGGGGTGATGCCGACCCCCGTCGCGGGCCCCGGACGAACGGGCTCGACAGCCCAGGAAAGGAGAACGCGTGATGGAAGAAACATCCCAAATCCCCCGGGTTACGAGCGCGCCGGATCTCGAGGCGCTCCTGCGCTCCCGAGACGAGCTGTTCGCCCTGTTCTACGCCTCCTGGTGCCCCTACAGCCGCAGGTTCCTGCCCGTGTTCGAGAATCACGCACGGGACCCGGGGCGGTTCGCTCTCGTGCAGGACGACGGGGACACGCTGTCGGACCCCTGGGCGATCGAGATCTTTCCGACCGTGCTGTTCTTTCGCAAGGGTGCCGTCGCCCGGCGCCTGGACGGCAGGCGCGGGGCGGGGTTGAACGAAGAGGAACTGGCTCGTTTCATCCGCGACTGTTCTGCGGAGCAATCGGAATCAACGGGAGGTCCGCGATGAAGACGCTGCACGTTCTCACCGTCCTGCTCGCACTCACGGCCCTCGCCGCGGCGCCGGACGCCTCTGCGGCCGAAAAGACCATCCGGCTCAAGATCGAGGCCTGCGACTGCCCCTCCACGGTGCCGCAGGTCAACTTCATCCTCCGGACGACCCCGGGCGTGGTGAAGCATGACGTCAACGCCTTCACCCGAGAGGCGACGGTCACCTTCGACGACAAAAGGACGAGCATCGAAACGATCCGGGAGAGGCTCGAGAAGGGGGGATTCCCTCCGGGCGAAGTGACGGCCCTCGACTGAGCCTTCGGAAGCACAGGGCGCTCAGCAGCTCTCGAGCAGGGCCTCGATGCGGGTGCGCAGCGGCTCGATGTCGGATTCGGAATAGTCCGTCTCGACTTTCAGAAAGGGCAGCCCGTGCCGGTCGCGGATGTGCCGCCCGATCCGGTGGGACTCGATGTTGTAGGTGTGGCAGGCCTGAAGAATGACGTCGATGACGGCATCCGGCCGGTACCGGGCGATCATCTCGTCGAGGGCGTCGAACCGCCCCCGGTTGGGCGTCATGCAGGAGCAGGGGATCTTCAGGGTTGCCGCGGCCACGGCCCCGAGCGGGTCGCCGGTCCCCTCGTCGATTCGGATGGAATATCCCTTCATGCCGCTGCATCCCTCCATGGCGACGACGACGCCCCCCGCCTCTTCGATGAGGCGCAGGACCTTTTTCGCTTCCCCCCCGATCGGGCAGCCGCTGACCAGAACGCGCGGCGCGCCGGGCCGCCCGAAACCGATGCCGCGAACGGCGCGGGCCTCGAGCCGTTCCAGCGCGGGCTCCACGAACCGGCGGAATTCCTCGCAGCCGGTGAGGGGCTCGAACCCGATCACATCGAGCAGTTCGCTCCAGTGGATGGCCGGCCGCGCCAGGGCGGCGTAATCGAAGACGCGGTCGATGAGCCGGCATTTCGCGTTCGTTTCCCGGATCTCGGCCTCGATCCGTTCCTCCGGGATCGCACGAGCGAAGGTTTCCTCGAGGAATCTCTTGAGCTTGCGGACCATCTGCGTCCAGCGTGCGAGGGTCCCTTCCTCATCGGGCCTGTAGGGAAGATCCATGACGTGGGTCGGCTTGAGCGGGGCGATCAGCTCGAACATCTTTTTCTTCCCGTCGCAGGTCGTCTCGCCGATGACGGCGTCGGCAAGCTCGTAGAGGGGGCACGATTTCGTCCGGATGAACCCGAAACTCGACTTGATCAGCGGGCAGAGATTGGCGGGAAGGACCGCCTCGGCGGCGGGGATCGTCCGGCCCGAGGCGGCGCAGAGGAAGGCGGGCACGGCGCCCATGGCCCGGACCAGCTCCAGAGGGGCGTACCCGCAGTACAGGCCGATGACGGGTGAACCCTGTTCCCGCTTCGACAGGATGCAGCTGAGGATGCGTCCGGCGGGGTCGGCGTGGAAGCCGTCACACAGGAGGGGTTCCGCCTGCGAACTCGCGGGGCCCGACGGGATCCGCTGTTTCTCGTGTGCCGAGTGCTGATTAGCCATGCTGCTTCATGCCTCCGAGGCCATCAGCGCGCACCCCAGAGCGCCCACGATCTGCGGGTCACCGGGCACCATGACGCGCCGGCCGAGATGCTCCTCGATCTGCGCGCGCATGCAGGGGTTCAGCGCGACGCCGCCGGCAAACAGGATGTCCTCGCGAATCGATACCTTCTCGAGCAGGGACACGGCCCGCCGGGCGACGGATTGGTGGATTCCCCGTGCGATCCCCGGCCGCGGCGCACCGCGGGCGATCATGGAGATCACCTCCGACTCGGCGAAGACCGCGCACATGCTGCTGACCGACTCGGGTTCTTCGGCGGCGGCCGCCGCCGCCATGAAATCCTCCAGGGAAAGCCCGAGCGCCGTGGCCATGACCTCGAGGAAGCGCCCGGTCCCGGCGGCGCACTTGTCGTTCATCTGGAATTTGAGGATTCTCCCGTTTTCGTCCAGGGAGATGGCCTTCGTGTCCTGGCCGCCGATGTCCAGGACCGTCCGGCAGGAGCCGCAGAGGGCAAGGGCTCCCAGTGCGAAGGCCTTGATCTCACTGATCGTTTCGCACTGGAGATATCCTTTGAGCAGATGGCGCCCGTAGCCCGTCGCGATGATACGCTCTGCCTCAAAGCCATTCAGCATCTCCCGGCACAGGGTGAGGGGGTCGTAGGTGTTCACCTCTTTGCGCTTCATCGTCATGCTGCCGTTTTCGCAGACGACGAGCTTGATGGTCCGTGAACCGATGTCCAGCCCGATCCCCTTCATCGCCTGTTCACCCTCCCGAGGCGGGAGCATTCCCGGGCCCGCGCCGCCCGAACTCGATCCGGTTCCATACATAAACAATGGCTATCTGTCAAATAGATAATCGTTATAAGTGGGCCCGCCTGCCGCGGGAGGGCCGCAGCAGGCTGACATGCCACGAATCCATTTGATTTATGAAAGGGGATTATGGAAAATGCGACCGTCCATGACGGGGAAAGGAGGATCATCGCCATGACGAGGGAAATCGATTGCCGGGGGCTTGCCTGCCCGCAGCCCGTGATCAACACCAAGAAAGCCCTGGAGGCCATTCCCGAAGGGACCGTGACGGTCCTCGTCGACAGCCCCGAGAGCCGGGAGAACGTGAAGCGGTTTGCGGCCAGCCGGGGCTGCGAGGTCACGGTGGCGGAGAAGGAGGGCGCCTATGCCCTCACCATCACGAAGCAGGCGGGCTGCAGCCTCGCGGCGCAGGCCGGAGCCGCGGAGGGACCGACCGTGGTCTGCATCACGACCGACGTCTTCGGCAAGGGCTCCGACGAATTGGGCGCGATCCTCATGAAGGCCTTTCTCAACACGCTCTGGGATTCCCAGCCGAGACCGGACAAGGTGATCTTCATCAACGGAGGGGTCTTTCTCACCACCGAGGGTTCCGACGTCCTCGAGAGCCTGGCGCTCCTGGACAGGGAGGGAGTCGAGATCCTCTCCTGCGGCACCTGCCTGGCCTTCTTCGGCATCAAGGAGAAGCTCCGGGTCGGCAAGGTCTCCAACATGCACGAGATCGTCACGGCCCTCATGACGTCGGGCCGGGTGATCAACCTCTGAGGGCACTCGGCCCGGATCCGGCGGCAGGCCCGAGCATCGCAGGCGCAGCGCGGCGGCCACCCCCGCGGGAAGGCAACGGCCGGGCCATTCATCCGGCCTCGACCGGTGTCCCGCCCAAACCGGTGCAGGGCCGCAGGAGATGCAGCCGGGGCACTGCCCGCCCGTTTGCAGATAAGCGGGACCCGCGCGCCCTGCTGCTCGACACGCCGAGGGGGACGGACTGACGGACGCAGGGCGCGGCCTGTCCGGGAAGCCCCGAAAGGGTTGACACAGCCCTCCCGATCCTTTACACTGAAAACCGGTCGAGAAACCGATAACGGGTCCGCAACGGCAATTCAGGCGGAATCGCCGGGGTCGGGTCGCCATCCGATAGGGATCGGATGACGGCCTTTTTGCGACGGCAGCCCGGTCGGGGTTGTTCCGACTGACCCACCGCTCTTCATCCTCCTCTGCGGCGCCCGGAGCGAGACCGCTCCTTTCGAGTACAGTCCCGGTGTCGTCAAACAGCGAAGCGAAGATCCAGGGAGGACGTCATGGATGCCCGATACCTCGGGGGACTCGTTTCCCGCATCACGAGAAATGCAAAGGTCATCATCGCGTCGAACCGTGAACCCGTGACCCATGAGCGCGACGTGGGCGGTATCCGGGTGGTCCGCCCGGCCAGCGGGATGGTGGCCGCCCTGGAGCCGATCGTCCGCGCAACGGGCGGCACCTGGGTCGCTCACGGCTCCGGCACCGCCGACCGCCTCGTCACCGATGCGAAGGGGCGCGTCGCGATACCCCCCGAAAACCCGCGCTACACGCTTCGGCGGGTGTGGCTGACCCGGAAAGAGGAAAACGGCTATTACTACGGGATTTCCAACCAGGCCCTCTGGCCGCTGTGCCACATCGTGTACACCCGGCCCCGCTTCTCCCGGAAGGACTGGGAAATCTACCGGGACGTCAACCGGCGCTTCTGCGACACGGTACTCGACGAAGCGGAAGGGGGGCCCGCCATCGTCTTCGTCCAGGACTACCACCTCGCGCTGCTTCCCCGGATGCTCAGAGAGGCCCGGCCCGATCTGCTGATCGTCCACTTCTGGCATATCCCCTGGCCCAACCGCGAGGCCTTCAGGATCTTTCCCTGGGGGGAGGAACTCCTTGACGGGCTTCTGGGGAACGACATGATCGGGTTTCACATCCAGTATCACTGCAACAACTTCATGGACACGGTGGACAGGGGGATCGAGGCGAGGGTGGATTACGAACGCTTCCGGATTTTCCGGGGCGGCCGGCCCACCGCGGTCCGGGCGTTCCCCATCAGCGTCGACTTCCATCAGATCGGCAAGGACGCCGGTTCGCAGACGGTCGAGGAACGACGGCAGAGCTTCATCAAGGAACTCGGAGAGGGGGTTCTGGAGACGAAGGTGCTTGTCGGGGCCGATCGGATCGACTACACCAAGGGAATCCCGGAACGGCTGAGGGGTTTCGATCTCATGCTCAGCCAGAACCCGGAACTTCGCGGCAGGGTGACCCTGCTCCAGCTTGCCGCACCCAGCCGGACCCACATCGAGGAGTACCGGGACATCAACGAGGAACTCGACGACCTGGTCGATGAGATCAACTGGCGCCATCAGACCGAGGACTGGGTGCCCATCCGGTTCCTCCGCGCCCACCACGATTATCATGCCGTCCTCGCCTCGTACCGGATGGCCGATGTCCTCATGGTCACCTCCCTGCACGACGGGATGAACCTCGTGGCCAAGGAGTTCATCGCCGCCCGGACCGACGGCGACGGGGTCCTGCTGCTCTCCCAGTACACGGGGGCGGCCCGGGAACTCCCCGACGCCCTCCTCGTGAACCCCTACGACATCGACGAGCTGGCCGACGTCATGGTCGAGGCCTGTGCCATGCCGGAGAAGGAGCGCCGGAAGCGGATGAGGAGGATGCGGTCGCAGGTGCAGAAGAACACGGTCTTCGACTGGGGGGCGAAAATCTTCGAGGAGCTCGAAGGCATCCGGCCCGTCAAGGAGGTGGCCTAGTGCCCTCGAGGGAAGCGGCCCCGGACAGGGTCTGGATCTTCGATTTCGACGGCACTCTGTCCCCGCTGGTGCCCGATCGAAGAACCGCGGCGCTTCATCCCGAGGCAAGAACGGTGCTGTCGGAGCTCGTCGAATGGCCGCGGCAGGCTGTGGCCGTGCTCTCGAGCCGGCTGCTGGACGACCTGGCGGCGAGGGTCGACATCCGCGGGCTCTACCTCGGGGGCGGCAGCGGGGCCGAATGGCTCCTGCCCGGCGGGGAACGGAGAACGGCGGACGGCAAGACACTGCGCCTCCGGCATGCCCGCGGCGCCGTCATGCCGGAGCTCGACAGGCTCCGGGAGATTCCGGGCGCCGATGTGGAAGACAAGCACTGGTCGGTTGCCGTGCACGTCCGGCGGATCGCCCCCGAGGAGCGCCCGAGGGTGCTCTCGTTTCTCGAGGCGCTGGCCCGCACCACCGGGATCCGTCTGCTGCGGGGCCCGGAGGTCTTCGAAATCCAGCTCCTCCCCGAGATCGACAAGCTCTTCGGGTCCGTCGTCCTCTGCGAGATGCTGCGCCATGTGCCCGTGCCGGGCTCGCTGGTCTACGCCGGCGACGACGAAAACGATGCCGTCGCCATGGAGTGGGTGATCCGGCAGGGAGGGGTCGCGCTCTTCGTGGGAACGGAGCCGATGATCCCCGGCACCCGGCTGGTCGACGGCCCGGAAAGCCTGGTGCGGGAGGTCCGCCGCCTGGCCCGCATGGACGTGAAAGAATAGGAGGTCAACGCGATGAATCCCTTCGAGATCATGGACTGCTCGCTGCTGATCCGCATGAGCGGGCTGCCGCCGGCGTTCAACCTGCGGGAACTGCGGGACCGCATCGCCGTCTGCAGCACCGACGTGCTGTACCACCACTTCTGCGAGACGCCCCTGTCGCCCACGTTCGAGTACCCGGATCACCGCAACGACTTCGCCGTCTGGGCGAGCCGCCGGCTTTCGGACAAGGTCCTGGCCGAGCGGCTCGGGGCCGTCGACCCCTACGCCTGTCTTTCGATGGAAGCGCTGCGGGAGGTCGTCCTCGAGGTCATCGACGAGCGCCTGAGCGAGGTCACCATGATCCCCTGGGCGAGACCCGGCCACGAGTTCTACTTCATGGAGGCGACGACCCTCGTCTTCGATTCGGGGGAACGGGTTGACGCCCTGCGCGATCTCCCGGACGCCATCGGGCGCATGTCCAACGGCAGCATCTACTTTCACTTTGTCGAGGCCCAGCGCCGACCGCCCGCCGGGGTGGATGATTTTTCGAACTGGATCGGCGGGTTCGGGGAGCGGATGGCCCCGTGCGTGGCGGCCCTGCGGCGGATCGACTTCTACTTCTACACGCTCCGGGAGCTTCGGGAGGAACTCGTGAGGGTGCTTGCACCGCTCCGGGACGAAAGAGTCCGGGCAAGGGAGTGAGGGGCATGAACATCGATCGTTACGAACCGATCGTCGGCGTTCCCGTGATCGGGCAGCTGCGGAGGCTGGGCGAGCGGCTCAAGGGGTTGAACGTCGTGCACGTCAACTCCACCGCCGAGGGCGGCGGGGTGGCGGAGATCCTCGCCTGGATGGTGCCGCTGATGAACGATCTCGGACTGGACGCCCGCTGGGAGGTCATCACGGGCACCAGCGAGTTTTTCGCCGTGACCAAGGCCTTTCACAACGGGCTGCAGGGCCATCCCGTCCTGATCAAGAAACGGGACTGGGAGCTCTACCGGGACGTGAACCGCGACAATTTCAACCGGCTCCGGGACGCCCTGGAGGGGGCGGACATCGTCGTTGTCCACGACCCTCAGCCGGCCCCCCTGCTGGAGCTGTGCGGCCGTCGCAGGGGTCGCTGGATCTGGCGATGCCACATCGATGTCAGCCACCCCTTCCGGGAGGTCTGGAAAGGTCTCAAACCCTTCGTGGAACGATACGACGCGAGCATTTTCTCCATGTGCCAGTTTGCGCAGCTGCTGTCGCACCCGCAGTACCTCATCGCGCCGAGCATCGACCCTCTGAGTGAGAAGAACATCGATCTCGGCGCGCGCGAGCTCGACACCGTGCGCCGGCGGTTCGAGCTCGACCCCGACGTCCCCGTGCTCGTCCAGATCTCGCGGTTCGACCGCTTCAAGGACCCCGTGGGCGTGATCCAGGCCTACCGGATGGTCAAGAAGATGACCCCCGTCCAGCTGGTCCTTGCGGGAGGCGGGGCCACGGACGACCCGGAGGGCAAGGAGGTGCTCGACGCCGTGCTGGAGGCCGCCGATGGAGACCCCGACATCCACGTGGAGCTGCTGCCCCCGGCTGCGCACCGCACGGTCAACGCCCTGCAGCGGATCGCCGACATCGTGATCCAGAAATCGACCCGCGAGGGCTTCGGCCTGACCGTCACCGAGGGGCTCTGGAAGGGAAAACCCGTCATCGGGGGCGATGCCGGGGGCATCCGCCTGCAGGTCGTCGACTACCACACGGGGTTTCTCGTCATGACCCCCGAGGGGGCGGCCAACCGCATCCGGTATCTCCTGCACCACCGGGAACAGGGCCGCAGGATGGGGGAGACCGGGCGCGAGCTGGTCCGCGAGCACTACCTCCTGACCCGGCACCTCAGGGAATATCTCACCCTGATGTACGCCCTGGTCGGCGGAAAAACGGAACATACCGTCATGGTGTGAGATGAATCGGTTGCTCCTGATCCTCACGGACCTCGACGGGAGCCTGCTGGATCACGACGGGTACTCCTGCGAGGGCGCCCGTCCGGCCCTGAAGCGGATCCGGGAGCTGTCCGTGCCCCTGGTCTTCGTCACGAGCAAGACCCGGGCGGAGGTCATCAGACTGCAGGATGACATGGGCATCCGGGAGCCCTTCATCGTCGAGAACGGCGGCGGGATTTTCTTCCCCGCGGCTTATCGGGACTTTCGAATTCCCGGCGCGGTCGAGCGGGGTGCGCATCGTCTCATCCTGATGGGCAGACCCTACGCCGAGATCCGCCGCTTCGTCGAGGATCGGAAACCCCGCTTCGCCATCCGCGGCGCGGCGGACCTGAGCGTCGAGGAACTCGTGAATCTCACGGGCCTCGCCCCCGAGCAGGCACGCCTTGCGAAGCAGCGGGAGTTCTCGGAGCCGTTCCTGCTGGACGACGACACGAAGCTGGAGGCCCTGCGAGAGGAAGCCGCCGCGGCGGGTCTGACGATCACCCGGGGCGGGCGCTTTCATCACCTGATCGGGATCGGGCAGGACAAGGGGGAGGCCGTGAGGCGGCTCACGGCGATCTTCCGGGAAAACACGGCTCGGGCACTGCTGACCGTCGGCATCGGCGACCGGCCCAACGATGTCCCCATGCTTGCCGCCGTGGATATCCCCGTGCTGATTCCCCATCCCGACGGGCGGTACGAGGATGTCAAGCTGCCGAATCTCGTCCGGGCGCCCCACCCGGGAAGCCGAGGGTGGAACGAGGCCGTCCGGGGTCTTCTCGCGCGGTTCGGGGACGAGGGAGAAAAAGCCGTCAGGGACAGGAGCGATTCATGACGACAGCGTTGCCCCGGTTTTCAACGACCCTCAGGGATCATGCGCGGAAGACCATCGAGAAGCTCCGTTATGCCGACATCGTCGTCGGCATCCCCTCCTACTACAGCGGCTCGTCCATCGTCCACGTGATCCAGACCGTCGCCGAGGGGCTCGAGCGCTTCTACCCCGAGGCCAAGAGCGTCCTGTTGGTCGCCGACGGGGGATCGACGGACGACACGCGCGAGATCGCCAACCTCGTGCAGATCCATTCCTACCAGATCAAGAAGATCGTCACGATCTACCGGGGCGTGCCGGGAAAGGGGTCGGGCCTCCGGGCCGCCTTCGAGGTGGCGAATTTCCTCCGGGCCCGGGCGGTGGCCGTTTTCGACTCCGACCTCGTCTCGATCAAGCCCGAGTGGGTCCGCAATGTGCTCGATCCCGTGTTCAACGGATACGACTTCGTCGCCCCCTACTACCGTCGCTACAAGCTCGACGGCACCATCACCAACACGATCGCCTACAACCTGACGCGGGCGCTCTACGGGCAGCGCGTGCGCCAGCCCATCGGAGGAGACTTCGGGATCTCCCGGCGGCTCGCCAAGCATTACTTCGACCAGGATGCCTGGGAGACGGACGTGGCCCGTTTCGGCATCGACGTCTGGATGACCACGACGGCCATCGTGGAAGGCTTCAAGCTCTGCCAGGCCCGGCTGGGGCTCAAGGTGCACGGGGAGAAGGACCCCGGTGCCGACCTGGGGCCCATGTTCCGCCAGGTCGTGGGCACGATCTTCCAGCTCATGGAAACCAACGCCGAGTCCTGGAAGAAGGTCCGGGAGTCGCGGGAGGTTCCGATCCTGGGTGAAGAGGTTGAACAGGAGCCGGCCCCCTTTGAGATCGACCAGGAAGGGCTCGTCGACTATTTCCGGACGGGCTGGGCGAATTTCTCGGGCGTCTGGCAGCGGATCGTCGAGCCCAAGGATCTCGAGGTGATCCGGGGCCTTGCCGCCGTGGAGCGCACGCAGGACTTCCACCTGCCCCTCGAGACGTGGGTCCGCATCGTTTACCGCTACGCCCGCTATTTTCATGCGACCGCACGGCAGCGCTTCAAGGTCCTCGACACGATGGTTCCGCTCTACAATGCCCGGGTGGCGAGCCTCATCAACGAGGTACGGGACAGGAACCCCGACGAGGCCGAGTGCCTCTTCGAGGCGCACGCCATGGCCTTCGAGAAGATGAAAGACTACCTGATCAAGATCTGGGACGAGGAGGTGCACGATGACTGATTTCTGGCAGCACGGCATGATCACGACCCTGCAGAAGCTGCGGGAGCGCCCCGTCGGGGAGCTCGAGGCGGAGCTCAAGGCGATTGCGCGGCGCCGCAAACTCGTCCTGCTGCTTCCGGCGCTCTACTCGGAATTCGAGACCCCCTCCATGCCCCGGATCATCGAGGAATTGAAAGGCGTGGAGTATCTCCACAGGGTGGTTCTTTCCCTGGACCGGGCCGGACGGAACGAGTTCGAAAAGGCCAGGGGGTTCATGTCCGCGCTGAAGTGCCCGGTGCGCGTCGTCTGGCACGACGGCCCGCGGATGAAGAAACTCTACCGGGAGCTGGTGCGGAACGACTTCTCCATGGATCACCCCGGCAAGGGACGCTCCGTGTGGATGACCCTCGGCTCCATCCTCGCGGAGCGGGACGTCTACGCCATCGCCCTGCACGACTGCGACATCGTCAACTACCGCCGGGAAATGCTGGCGCGGCTCCTCTACCCCGTGGCGCACCCGGCCCTGGATTTCGAATTCAGCAAGGGCTACTACGCGCGCGTGACGGACCAGCTCTACGGCCGCGTCACCCGGCTCTTCTACACCCCCCTGATCCGGACGCTGCGACGCATCCTGGGGTTCAATCCCTTCCTGTCCTTCCTGGACAACTTCCGTTACGCCCTGTCGGGGGAGTTCGCCCTGATCTCGAGCCTCGCGCGCGGGATCCGGATCTCGCCGACCTGGGGCCTCGAGGTGTCGCTGCTGAGCGAGGTCTACCAGAGGGCGTCCATCAACCGGATCTGCCAGGCGGACCTGGCGGAGACGTACGAGCACAAGCACCAGGTGCTCCGAAAGCAGAAGCCCCACGAGGGCCTGCTGCGCATGGCGGGCGATATCGCGAGGGCCCTCTTCCGGGTCCTCACCCAGGACGGGATCGTCATGAGCGGGGCGTTTTTCCGGACGATGCTGACGTCCTACATCCAGGAGGCAAGGGTCACCATCGAGAAATATCACGCCCTGTCGCTCATCAACGGGCTGACCTATGACCGCCACGCCGAGATCGAGGCCGTCGAAGCCTTCGTCGGCTCGCTCCGCAAGGCCATCGGCGATTTCGTCGAGGACCCGGTGGGCGTCCCGATGCTCGCCGCGTGGGTCCGCGTCAACGCGGCGATCCCGGACTTCGAGGACAGGCTCAGCGAGGCCGTCGAACTGGACAATGCCTGAGGGCCCCCGCGGTTCCGGGGCCCGGCCCGGCGGGGCACGTTGCCGGAATCCCGATGGAAATCCGAAAAGCATTGACAGGCGGCCTCTCTCTTTTTTATTGTAGTCGAAACGAGTGAACGGAAACGGGTCCGGAAGCGCGATTCCGGAGGTGATCTGCCGATGGTCGGGCCGCCATCAGACGGACGTCGGATTGCGGCCTGACATGTATCCGGGCCCGGGCTCTCTGCCGCCCCCCGTGACCCCGGCATCCGCTACCGGGGAATCCCCGACGCGTCCAGGCCCGTCGTTCGAGACCGGCAACCCCGTATCCGCAAGCCGTCTGCCCCCGAGGAGAAGATGTCCGCCATGTTGACGCAGCTGCCGGAACAGCCCTGCCACGGGTGTCCCGTCGAGGAAACGGCGGCCGAGTTCGTCACGGATCTCGAGCGGGGCCTGACGTCCGCCGATGCCGCCGACCGGCTTGCCCGCTTCGGCCCCAACCGCGTGACGCCGAGAAAGAAGACCGGTCCGCTGATGCGGTTCCTGCTGCAGTTCCACCAGCCGCTCATCTACATCCTGATCGGCGCGGGGGCCGTGACGGCGGCCCTCGGCGAGTGGGTCGACTCCTCGGTCATCTTCGGCGTGGTCCTCGTCAACGCCGTCGTCGGGTTCATCCAGGAATCGCGGGCGGAGAGCGCGATCGAGTCCCTCATGACGATGATGACGACCCAGGCCGTCGTCCTGCGGGACGGCTCCCCGCACACGGTGCCGTCCGCCGATCTCGTCCCGGGCGACATCGTCCTGCTGCAGTCGGGCGACAAGGTCCCTGCCGATCTGCGCCTCTTCGTCTCGCGGGAGCTCCAGGTCGACGAGTCGGCCCTGACGGGCGAGTCCGTCCCGGTCGCCAAGCACGTCGACGTGATGCCCACGGATACGGTCCTTGCAGACCGCGGAAACATGGCCTACGCCGGGACGCTGGTGACCTTCGGCCAGGGCCGCGGCATCGTCGTCGCCACGGGCGACCGGACGGAGACCGGCCGCATCTCGGGCCTCATCGCCGCGGCCGTCGAGATCTCGACGCCCCTGACGAGGAAGATCGCCCACTTCAGCCGGGTGCTCCTCGTCGTCATCCTGGCGGTTTCTGCCGCCATGTTCTTCGCGGGATGGTTCGTCGGGCACACCGCCCTCGAGATGTTCATGGCGGCCGTCGCCCTGGCGGTGAGCGCCATTCCCGAGGGTCTTCCCGCCGCCGTGACGATCACCCTGGCGATCGGGGTGAAGCGGATGGCCGACGTCCACGCCATCATCCGAAAGCTCCCCGCCGTCGAGACGCTGGGGAGCACAACGGTGATCTGCTCCGACAAGACGGGCACCCTGACGGAGAACCAGATGACGGTGCAGAAAATCAGCGCCGGCGGGGAACTCTACGAGATCACCGGGAGCGGCTACGCGCCCGAGGGGGAGATCCTTGCGGGCGGCGCCCCGGCCGACCCGGACTCGTCCCCGGCCCTCGCGGAGTGCCTCCGGGCGGGGCTGCTGTGCAACGATTCCCGGCTGGTTCAACAGGAGGGGCGCTGGGGGATCGAGGGCGACCCGACGGAAGGGGCCCTCCTCGTCTCCGCCGCCAAGGCGGGCCTGCAGCCCGGCACGGGCGGCGCATGGACTCGGATCGACGTCATCCCCTTCGAGTCGGAGAGGGCCTACATGGCCACGCTGCACGACCCGGGCGAAGGCCGGGCGCCCGTCGCCTACGTCAAGGGCGCCGTCGAGAAGGTGCTCGAGCAGAGCACGCAGGCCCTTGCCCGCGACGGCTCCGCGGACGCTCTCGACCGGGATTCGGTCCTGCAGGCCGCCGAGGCCATGGCGTCAGAGGGCCTCCGGGTGCTCGCCTTCGCCCGGAAAGAACTGCCGGCGGCGCAGAGGGCCTTCGAATCGGCCGACGGCATTGCGGGCCTGACCTTTCTGGGGCTGCAGGGCATGATCGACCCGCCCCGGCAGGAGGCGATGAAGGCGATCGAGACCTGCAGGACGGCGGGCGTCGAGGTCAAGATGATCACGGGGGACCACGCCGTCACGGCGGCGGCCATCGCGGCCCAACTCGGCCTGACGGACCCCGCCGCCGGAAACGGCCGGGACGTCGCCGTGACCGGGCGGGAGCTGCAGGCACTCTCCGACGCGGAGCTCATCGACGTGGCGGGGCGGGCCAGGGTCTTTGCCCGCGTCGCCCCGGAGCAGAAGCTGCGGCTCGTCGAGGCCCTGCAGGCCAGGGGCCACGTCGTCGCCATGACGGGCGACGGCGTCAACGACGCGCCGGCCCTGAAACAGGCCGACATCGGGATCGCCATGGGCATCACGGGGACGGAGGTCGCCAAGGAGGCCGCGGACATGGTTCTCACCGACGACAACTTCGCCACCATCGAGGCGGCCGTCGAGGAGGGGCGCCGCATCTTCGACAACCTGACGAAGTTCTTCGTCTGGACGCTGCCCACCAACGGGGGCGAGGCCCTCGTGATCATCACCTCCGTCCTGGCGGGCACGGGTGTCGCCCTGCCGGTGCTGCCCGTGCAGATCCTCTGGATCAACATGACCACCGCCGTGCTGCTGGGGCTGATGCTGGCCTTCGAAACCAAGGAGTCTGACGTCATGTTCCGGCCGCCCCGGGTCCCGGACAGCCCGATCCTGACGGGGGTCCTGATCCAGCGGATCATCCTGGTGAGCGTCCTGATGCTGCTCGGCGTCTTTGCGCTGTTCCTGCTGAAGAAACAATCCGGTGCCGGGCTGGCCGAGGCGCGGACCGTAGCCGTCAACGTGATCGTCATGATCGAGCTCTTCTACCTCTTCAATTGCCGTTCCCTGCGGCACTCGATGCGGAGCCTGGGGTTCTTCTCGAATCCCTGGGTGCTCGGCGGATCGGCCGCCACGGTTGCGCTGCAGCTCTTCTACACCTACCACCCGTGGATGAACACCCTGTTCCACAGCGCTCCCCTGGCGCTTGCCGACTGGGCCGCCGTCGTCGCCGTCTCCCTCGCCGTCTCCCTGGCCGTCGGCGGGGAGAAATGGCTGAGAGAGCGCGCCACGCCCGCCGCGGCGTCCCTGGCGGGGGGGGAAAGGAGTCGGTCATGAGGAGCCTGAAGAGCATGCACGCGGGGATGGCCGAAACCCGCCTCTCCGGGGCCCTGCAGCGCTATGCGTCGCTGCGGCCCGCCTACGAGGCGTTCTGCCGAATCATCCGCCAGGATCTCCTGGAGCGCATTGCGCAGCGTTCCATCCGGATTCACTCCATCGAGGCGCGGGCCAAGACGCCGGAGAACGTGGAGAGGAAGATCCTTCGGATTCTGGCCGCGAAGAGGACCTCGATGGCCGTCGAGGACCCCCTGCGGTGGGTGACGGACCTGGCCGGCGTGCGGGTCATCACGTTCTTTCCCCGGACCGTGTCCGAGATCGATGCCGTCATCCGGGAGCGGTTCTTCGTGCTCGAGAGGGACAACAAGTCGGAGACGCTCCAGGCCTCCGGGCGGTTCGGGTATCAGAGCGTGCACTACCTGGTGGAGCTGCCGCCGGAGGAGACCGACCGGCCCGACCGGGAGGGCTTCCGGGGGCTCGTCGCCGAGATCCAGGTCCGGACGATCCTGCAGCACGCCTGGGCCGAGATCGAGCACGACATCCAGTACAAGTCCGTGCGGGCCATGCCGGCCTCCACGCGGCGCCGCCTGGCGGCCCTGGCGGGCCTCCTGGAGATCGCAGACCGTGAGTTCCAGGCCATCCAGGACGAGGACCACCGCGGCCGCCGGCCCCGCGGGGACTGAACCCGGCCGAGCGCAGGCCCGGCCCTCGAAAAGACACCCGGGAAGGAGGAACAGGATGAACTCGAAACAGACCCCCCCGACGCCGTTTGTCGGCAGCAACCTCGACCGTCTCGTCCACGCCTGGCTGGGGCGCTTCACGGGCGGGCTGTCCCCGGCTTCCATGATGCTGGCATACCTGGACTGGCTGATGCACCTGGCCTATTCGCCGGCCAAGCAGGCGCAGATCGCCGAGAAGGCCGTCCGCAAGGCTCTCCGGCTCTCCCTGTACCTGCAGCGATGCGCCTGCGAGGGCGACAGCGCCCCCTGCATCGAGCCCCTGCCGCAGGACCGGCGTTTCACCGGCGAGGCCTGGCAGCGCTGGCCCTACAGGCTCTACTGGCAGTCCTTCCTGCTGGCCCAGCAGTGGTGGCACAACGCGACGAGCGGCGTCCAGGGCGTCTCGCGCCGCCACGACGATTTCGTCTCCTTCGCGGCGCGGCAGTGGCTCGACATCTTCTCGCCGTCGAACTACCTCTGGTCGAACCCCGAGATCCTGGGCGCCACGATCGAGCAGGGCGGCAGGAACCTCGTCCGCGGGGCCCAGCACCTCTTCGACGACTGGGGGCGCGCCGTCCTCGGGAAAAAGCCCGCGGGGGCCGAGGCCTTCGAGGTGGGGCGCAACCTGGCCGTGACGCCCGGCAAGGTCGTCTACCGCAACCGGCTCATCGAGCTGATCCAGTATGCTCCCGCCACGGAGACGGTCCGGCCGGAGCCGGTCCTCATCGTGCCGGCCTGGATCATGAAGTACTACATCCTGGATCTCTCTCCGCACAACTCCCTCGTGCGCCACCTCGTCGAAAAGGGTCACACCGTGTTCGTGATCTCCTGGAAGAACCCCGGCCCCGAGGACCGGGACCTGGGGCTGGAAGACTACAGGACCCTCGGCGTCATGGACGCCCTGCACGCCGTCTCGGCCATCGTCCCCGGGCAGAAGATCCACGCCGCGGGGTACTGCCTCGGGGGCACGCTTCTGACGATCGCGGCGGCCGCCATGGCGCGAGACGGCGACGAGAGGCTCCGGAGCGTCACCCTCCTGACGTCCCAGACGGATTTCTCGGAGCCCGGCGAGCTCACGCTCTTCATCGACGAGAGCCAGGTCACCTTCCTCGAGAACATGATGTGGGACCAGGGATACCTGGATTCCCGCCAGATGGCGGGCGCCTTCCAGATGCTGCGGACCAACGACCTGATCTGGTCCCGCTACGTCCATGACTACCTCATGGGCGAGCGCCGCCCCATGAACGACCTGATGGCCTGGAACGCCGACGCGACCCGCATGCCCTACCGCATGCACACCGAGTACCTCAGGCGCCTCTACCTGCAGAACGACCTGGCCCAGGGGCGCTTCGAGGCGGGCGGGCAGCCGGTCGCCCTGGGGGACATCCGCGTGCCCCTCTTCGTCGTCGGGACCGAGACGGACCACGTCTCCCCCTGGCGCTCGGTTTACAAGATCCACCTCCTGGCGGACACGGACATCACCTTCGTGCTGACGAGCGGCGGCCACAACGTGGGCGTCGTCAACCCGCCCGGAAACGACCGGGCCTTTTTCCGCATCGCCACGAAGCGGGAATCGGACCGCCACGTCGACCCCGACCGCTGGGTGGAGCAGAACCCGCCGCAGAAAGGCTCCTGGTGGCCGTCCTGGTTCTCCTGGCTGGCGGCGCTCTCCGGGGAGCCCGTGCCGCCCCCGCCGACCGGCGCAAGGGACGCGGGGTACCCGCCGCTCGGCGACGCGCCGGGGACCTACGTGCTCGAGGAATAGGGCGGCAGGCGCATGGCGAAGACCTTTGAACTGCTGAAACCGGAGATCGAGGAGCTGATCGCGAATCGGCAATGGACCGAGCTGCGCGAACTGCTCGTCGAGCTTCCCGAACCGGACATCTCCGACACCATCGAGCGGCTGAGCGAGAGGGACCGCATCGTCGTGCTGCGCCTGCTGCCGCGGGAGATGCTCGCCAAGGTCTTCTCCTACCTCGAGGACAGGGCGCAGAAGAACCTCCTCCAGGCCTTTACGGCGGAGGAGGCGCGGATGGTCCTGGCGGGGCTCAGCCCCGACGACCGGGCGGAGTTCCTGCAGGCGCTGCCCGGCCAGGCGATCCAGAAGCTGCTCAACCTGCTCACCCCCGAGGACCGCAGGGAGACGCTGCAGCTTCTCGGTTACCCCGAGGAGAGCGTCGGCCGCCTCATGACGCCCGACTACGTGGCCGTGCGGCCCGAGTGGACGGTCGAGGAGGCCCTGGCCCACGTGCGGCTCAAGGGCAAGGACAGCGAGACGATCAACGTCATCTACGTCACCGATGCCCGCTGGAAGCTCGTCGGCGTCCTGGGGCTCCGCCGCCTCATCCTCGCGTCGCCGTCCGAGCGGATCGGCGGGATCATGGAGGAGTCGGTCATCCGCATCACCGCCTTCGAGGACCGCGAGAAGGCGGTGCAGCTCATCTCGCGCTACGACATCACGGCCCTGCCCGTCGTGGACGCCAGCGGGATCCTGCTCGGCATCGTGACGGTCGACGACCTCATCGACGTGGCCGAGGAGGAGGTGACGGAGGACTTCCAGAAATCGGCGGCCGTCGCCCCACTGAAGACAAGCTACCGCGAGTCCTCCGTCCTGTCGCTCTACGGCAAGCGGGTCGCCTGGCTCGCCTCCCTGCTGGGGATCAGCGTGGTCACGACGGGGATCCTCTCGGCGCAGGCCGACACGCTGAACTCGGCCATCGCGCTGGCGTTCTTCATCCCGCTGCTCATCGGCACGGGGGGCAACACGGGCAACCAGTCGGCCACCCTCATGATCCGGGCTCTCGCCACGGGCGATATCCGGGAGGGCCAGTGGCTCGGGGCCCTCCTGCGGGAAATCGGGATCGGTCTGCTCCTCGGCGTGACGATGGGCCTGGCGAGCTGGGTCCTCGGGTTCTTCAAGGGCGATGCCCGGATCGCCATGATCGTCTCGCTGGCCATGATCTCGATCGTCATCGTGTCGAGCCTGCTGGGCGTCGTCCTGCCCGTGGTCCTGCAGCGTTTCCGCGTCGACCCCGCCGTGGCGAGCAACCCGCTGATCGCCTCCGTCATGGACATTCTGGGTCTGCTCATCTATTTTTCCATCGCGCAGGCCGTCCTCTCTGCGTGAGGGCGGGAAAGGCCGGTCCCGATGCTGAAGATCCTCATGGTCGCCGCCGAACTGGCCCCCTTCGCCAAGGAAGGCGGCCTGGCCGATGCCGTCGGGTCGCTCACGAAGGCGCTTTCCCTGCGCGGCCACGGGATCCGGGCGGTCATCCCCCTGTACGGGAGAATCGACCGGGGGGCCTGGAGGCTCCGGCCGGCCGGCCCGCCTCTGCCTGTGCCCATGGGCCGCCTGGGGCACCTGGCGTGCACCGTTTTCGAGGGGCGCCTCCCGGGCACGGGGGTCCCCGTTTCGTTCGTCGATTACGACCCGTTTTACGGAAGGAGAGGGATCTACCAGGAAGACGGCGAGGGATACCCGGACAACGGCGAGCGCTTCGTCTTGCTGTCCCGGGCGGCCCTGGAGATCGTCCGGCGCGACGGCTGGAGGCCCGACATCGTGCACGTCCACGACTGGCACACCGCCGCGGTCCCCGTCTTGCTCAACACCCTGTACCGCGACGACGGGACGCTGTCGGCGGCGGCGAGTGTCTTGACCCTGCACAACCTGCTCCAGCAGGGGGTCTTCGACAAGGGGCTCATGGAGATCCTCGGCGTCGGCTGGGAACACTTTCAACTTCGCGGGCTGGAATTCTTCGACCGGGTCAACCTGCTCAAGGGAGGGATCTACCATGCCACGCGGATCAACACCGTGAGCCCGACCTACGCCCGCGAGATCCTGCAGCCCGAATTCGCCTACGGGATCGAGGGGGTCATCCGGGACCGCGCCTCGGACCTGCTCGGGATCCTCAACGGCGCGGACTACGGGGAGTGGGACCCCGAGACGGACCGGTTCATCGCGGCGGCCTATTCCGCGGCGGATCTGCGGGGCAAGGCCCTTTGCAAGAAAGACCTGCAGGGGATCCTGGGTCTTCCGGAAGACCCCGCGGTGCCCCTCGCAGGCGTTGTCTCCCGTCTCGTCCGGCAGAAGGGGATCGACCTGGTGGCCGACGCCCTGCCGCGGATCCTGGGTCTCGGCGTCCAGGTCGCCCTGGTGGGATCGGGCGAGCCCTGGGCGCATACCTTCTTCGAAGGTCTCGCCCGCGAACGGCCGGACCGTTTCGCCTGCCGGATCGGCTACGACGAGGCGCTGGCCCACAGGATCATCGCCGGGGCCGATTTCTTCCTCATGCCGTCACGCTTCGAGCCCTGCGGCCTGACGCAGATGTACGCCATGCGGTACGGGACCCTTCCCATCGTGCGGGCCACCGGGGGGCTCCGGGACACGGTGGAGAACTATGATGACGGCACGCTGTCCGGCACGGGGTTCACGTTTGACGATGCAACGGCGGATGCCCTTCTCGACACGATCCGCCGGGCCCTGCGGATTTGGGGCAGCCGCCCGGAGGCTGTGGCCGGGCTGATCCGGAGGGCCATGGCCAAACGCTTCACCTGGGAAGCGGCGGCGAGGCGATACGAGGACCTCTACGGGGAGGCGATCGAGCGCAGCCCGGAGGGGCAGGGTCGGTGAGGCCGGAGACATCAAAAGGCTGGAAGATCCGGCAAGGGTGTGTTACAAACTCGTCACCTCGAGACGGGCCATGGACCGGCGGCGGGGACATCCATTCGGAGGAGGGGGGTCATGAAGTACCGGGAGATCAAGGCGAAGGATCTGAAACCGAAGAAATTCATCGACGAAAAGGTGCGGGAGATCCGCGAGGCCGTCGGCGACGGGATTGCCATCAGCGCCCTGTCGGGCGGCGTGGACTCGTCGGTCGTGACGGCCCTGGCGCACAGGGCGCTGGGCCGGAAGCTCAAGACCTACTTCATCGACAACGGCATCATGCGCGAGGGCGAGCCGAAACGGGTCAAGGCCCTGTTCGCCGAACTCGGCATCCCCGTCACGATCGTCGATGCGCGCCGGGCCTTCTTCGACGCCATGAGGGGGATCACGGACCCCGAGCGCAAGCGGGAAGCGATCACCCAGACGTTCTACAAGAAGGTGTTCCGCGAGCTCGTGCTGAAGAGCAAGGCCACGGTGCTGCTGCAGGGGACGATCCTCACCGACATCGAGGAGACGGCCGCCGGCATCAAGCGCCAGCACAACGTCTTCGAGCAGATCGGCATCGACCCGAAGAGGGCCTTCGGCTACAGGATCCTCGAGCCCCTCATCGAGCTGCGCAAGGACGGCGTTCGCAAGGTGGGCATCGCCCTGGGGCTGTCCAAGTCGCTCTTCGACCGGATCCCCTTCCCGGGCCCGGCCCTGGCGGCGCGGGTCATCGGCGAGGTGACGCCCATGAAGATCGCGCTGGTGCGCAAGGCGACGGTCATCGTCGAGGAGGAGCTCCAGAAGACGAAGGCCTTCCAGTACATGGCGATCCTCCACGAGGACCGCGTCACGGGCATGCGGGCGGGAAAGCGCGACTTCGGCCTGCAGATCGAGGTGCGCTGCTGGGACAGCGTCGATGCCCGGAAGGCCACCCCGACCCGGCTTCCCTGGCCGAAGCTCGAGCGGATCGCGGGCAGGATCCTCGACGGCGTGCCCGGCGTGGTGAGCGTGACGTACAACCTGGCCACGAAGCCGCCCTCCACGATCGAGGCGATCTGAGGGGCCCGGCCTTTCGGGCCGGGTGAGCGGGAAGCAGGGGCAGATTGCGGCCGTGCCGCGGTTCTGCCCTTTTTTATCGGCTGCGAAACTTCGGGTGCCGCTGCGCGGCGATCTGCACGATCCGGCTGCCCATCCGGCCGTAGGAGTGGCCCGCGAGTTCCGCCGTGAGGGCCAGGCTGGCGTCGGCGCTGATGTCGGGGTTGGGGTTCGGGTCCAGGAGGTAGAAGACCCCGTCGCGCAGGCGGTAGTCGAACCGGGCGTAGTCCCGGATCCCCATGACCCGGTAAGCGGCCCGGGCGACGTCCTCCAGCAGGCGCCGCTCTTCCCCGGAGAGCGGTGCGGGGGCGACGGTGCGGATCTCGGTGTAGGGACGCGAGCCCGGCGTGAACTTGGCGTCCCACGAGCAGAGCCGCTCGCGCAGGTCGCCGAAGGCGGAGAACTCCATCTCGACGGGCGGCAGCACCTCCACGTCCTCGTTTCCCCACAGGGTCACCCGGAACTCGCGGCCGTCGATGAACTCTTCCACCAGCGCGGGCTGCCGGTAGGTCTCCGTCACGAAGCGGATGCGCTCGTGCAGGGCCTCCCGGTCCAGGACGACGGACTCGGGGGTGATCCCGATGCTGCAGTGTTCCCGGACGGGCTTCACGATGGCGGGGAAGGTCTCCCACGGGGCGTCCGCGGCGGCCGCGCAGACACGGCCCTCCGGCGTCGGCACGCCGGCCCGCCGCAGAACGTCCTTGACCTTTTCCTTGTCCCCGCTGAGCCTCAGGACCGCGGGCGGCGAGCCCGAGTAGGCAAAGCCCATCTCCTCGAGGACCTCGGCGGCCAGCGCGTCGCTGTGGGCGATGCCGGGGATGGCCTCGCACCAGTTCAGGACGACGAAGCGGCCGGGATCGTAGGGGGCGAGCAGTCTCCGCAGATCCGGATCGTCGACCCGGACGGGGGTGACGGGGTGGCCGACCTGCCGCAGGGCGTCGATGAGTTCCTGCGTCGCCGTGACGGCTTCCTCCTGCTCCGCCGGTTCCCACGCGGGGTCGATGTTGTAGAGGAGGAGAACGGGGAGTTCCCGCGGCTCCGGCCAGCGTCCCGAAACCGGCTCCGGCTTCGCCGCGGGCGCCGCCTGCTGCGCGGTCCTTCTCCTCGGCCTGTGGAGGGTTTTACCCGTTTTGTGTTTTTCCATTCCCCTTTCCCTTCGAATAGAGACGGAAGATCGGCTCCACGATCAGGGCCTCCGAGACCGGGCGCAGGAAGATCCCCGAGACGAGAACCGCGGGGCCCGCCAGGATCATCGTGTAGTCGAGGCTGATGTTGATAAGCCCGATCAGCAGGGCGATCACGGGGGCGAGAAACCACTCCATGCGCTTCCGGAACCGCTCGTCCCGGTAGAAGGCGGGGCGCTTTTCCGCGGCGGAAAAGCCGGCGAGAAAGCTCGAGGCCACCACCCCGAGGCACAGCAGGAACAGGATCAGGAGAATCATGTAGAGCATCAGTCCCTCTGCGTCGAAGGGCTCTTGCCCGGTTGTCGAGCCCCTCTGTCTTTTTCTCTTCCCCTGTCTTCACGAAGGGAAGAGGTTGAGACGGTGAGAAGGTTGGATAAACCGGTGGCAGGTGTCGCGCCCTCTGCTTCTCCGACCTTCTTACCCTCTCAGCGTCTCACCTTCTTCTTCCATCACTGCGTCATCACGTACTTCTGCTCCTCCTTCGGCACGTACCACCGGATCGTGTTGTGGCCGATGCCGATGGGCCCCGGGTCGATCCCGCGGATCCTCGCATGGAAGATGGGCAGCGCCTCGGGCACGTAGAGGAAGAGGTAGGGCTGGTCCTCCGCGAGGATCTCCTGGATCCGGTCGTAGCAGCGCTTGCGCTCGGCGCGGTCGAAGGTGCCGCGGCCCTTCTCCAGCAGGGCGTCCACCTCGGGGTTGCGGTAGGAGACGAAGTTCAGCTCGCTGGGGCCCGTCTTGCTCGAGTGCCAGACGTCGTAGAGGTCGGGGTCCATGGGGATCGTCCAGCCGAGGATGACGGCGTCGAAGCGGCGCTTGTTGATGAACTCCTTGATGAAGGCGGCCCACTCGATGATGCGGATCTTCACGGAGATGCCCACCTCGGAGAGCCGGCGCTGCACGATCTCGGCCGTCTTGGCGCGGACCTCGTTGCCCTGGTTGGTGAGGAGCTCGAATTCGAACCGCCTGCCGTCCTTGTCGAGGATGCCGTCGCCGTCGGTGTCCCGCCACCCCGCCTCCGCGAGGAGCTCGAGGGCCCTCTGCGGGTCGTAGGGGTAGCGCCTCACGTTCGGGTTGTACTGCCAGGTGCCCGGCTTGAAGGGGCCCGTGGCCTCCCTGCCGAGGCCCAGGAGGATGCCGTCGATGAGCTCCCCCTTGTCGACGGCGTGCGCCAGGGCCTGCCGGACCCGCCGGTCGGCGAACATCGGGTTCTCGAGGTTGAACCCCATGTACGTGTAGGCGAAGGCGAGGTAGCGGTACTTTCGGAAGTGCGTCCGGAAGTACCGGTTTTCCGTCTGGCGCGTGTACTGCAGGGGTGTGAGCCCCATGTGGTCGATGCCCCGCGCCCGGAGTTCGAGGAACAGGGTGGCCATGTCGGGGATGACCCGCATGACGCGGCCGTCGAGGTAGGGCCGGCCCTCGAAGTAATCCGGGTTGGCGGCGAGGACGATCTTTTGCCCCGTCTTCCACTCCCTGAATCGGTACGGGCCCGTGCCGACGGGGTGGCGCGCCAGAGGGCTCCGGGTCACGTCGGTGCCCTCCAGGAGGTGCCGGGGCATCACGGAGGCGCTCCAGCTCATGAGCGCGGGGGCGAAGGGCTTGTCGTAGGTCACGCGGAAGGTGTAGGGGTCGAGGACCTCGGCCTTCTTCACCTTCAGGAAATCCCCGGCGTAGGCCGTCGGCGTCTTCGGGTCGATCGTGAGCCGGTAGGTGAACAGGACGTCTTCGGCGGTGAAGGGGTGCCCGTCGTGCCATCGGACCCCCTTTCGCAGCCGGAAGGTGATGACGAGGCCGTCTTTCGAGATGTCCCAGGATTCGGCCAGGTCGCCGACGATGTTGAGGTCCCGGTCGTACTTCACGAGGCCGTTGAAGATGAGACCCGAGATGCCGTGCGACGCGCTGTCCGTGGCCAGCAGGGGGATGAGGTTGCTCGCGTCCCCGATGGAGCCCTCCACGAGGATGTCGCCGGTTGCGGGCGTGCTTTCGTCCCCGCGCGCGGCGACGGGCCCCTCGTCCCTGTCGGCATCGGCACAGGCGAGGATCATGAGCAGCAGGCCCAGGATCACCGCGATCGCCCCGGAGGAAGGTCCTTTCATGGAAAGGGACTCTATCGCAAAGAGGCGTCTTTTTCAACGGAATTGGCGGATCAGTTCAGCAGCTTCCCGATGCGGCCCCAGCGCACGCCGCCGTTCTCGCTGTCCCAGGAGAAGTAGATGATGAAGGCCTTGCCGATGACGTCCTCGAGCTTGACGAATCCCCAGAACCGGCTGTCGTAGCTCTGGTCGCGGTTGTCGCCCATGACGAACAGCGTCCCCTCGGGGACCTTGACGGGCCCGAAGTTGTCCCGGCGCTGGATCGCCCTCGGGTAGATGACGTCCTCCACGTGGACCCCGTGGGGGTCGTCGACGGCCTTGCCGTTGACGAAGAGCTTCTTGTCCCGGATCTCCACCGTGTCGCCCCCCACCGCGATGACCCGCTTGATGAAGTCCTTCGACTTGTCCTCGGGGTAGATGAAGACGGCGATGTCGCCCCGCTGGGGCTGGCCGACGGGGATGATCGTGTTGCGCAGGTAGGGGAGCTTGACCCCGTAGCTGAACTTGTTGACCAGGATGTGATCGCCGATCTCGAGGGTCGGCTTCATGGAGCCCGAGGGGATCTTGAAGGCCTGGACGACGAAGGTGCGGATGAAGGCGGCGATCAGGATGGCGATGATGATCGCCTCCGCGTACTCCCGGATCTTTGTTGCTTTCGGGTTGGAGGTCATGATGCGTTCGTCTTTCTCACGAGTAGATGGCCATCAGCGTGATGATCACCATGGCGAGCCCGCAGGCCCCCTTGGCGAAGAGCCCCGCCAGGCGCCCCATCAGGGCCCCGAAGCCGGCCCTGGCCGCCGGCTTGAGCTCCTGCTGGGAGAGGAGCTCGACGGCGAAGGCCCCCGCGAGCGCCCCGAGGAAGGACCCGATGAGGGCCCCGAGCCCCAGCAGGACCGGGGTCAGGAGAACGGCACCGACGATCCCGCCGAACACCGACGCCGCGATCCCCCGCTTCGAGGTCCCGTAGCGCCTCGCCCAGGTGACGCCGAAGAGGAACTCGAGGGATTCGGCGAGGGCCGAGATCGCGACGAGCGCCAGCAGGATCCCGAAGCCGATCCTTTCGAAGCCCGTGACCAGGGCGTACACGAGGGCGTCGAGGAGGATGACGATCGTCCCCGGCAGCCCCAGCAGGGTCGTGAAGAACCCGATGAGCAGCACCAGGATGAAGATCGTCAGGCCCGCGGCCTCCAGGGGGGTCAAGGTCTCACTTCCTCTTTCGTTTCGAGGGGCTCACCCGCTCCCAGGCCAGCACGATGGGGCTGGCGATGAAAACGGAGGAGTAGGTGCCCACGAGCACGCCGACGAGGATGGCGAAGGCGAAGTCGAAGATCACCGCCCCGCCGAACAACAGGATCGAGGCGAGCACGAGCACGACGGTGAGGACGGTCAGGATCGTTCGGCTCAGGGTCTGGTTGATGCTGGCGTTGACGACCTGCGCGAGTTCCTGCCGGACGTTCTTGCGCATGTTCTCCCGGATGCGGTCGTAGATGACGATCGTGTCGTTGATGGAGTAGCCGATGATGGTGAGCAGCGCCGCGACGATGACCAGGCTGAACTCCATCCGCAGCAGGGACAGGACGCCGACGGTGATGATCGTGTCGTGCACCAGGGCGAGGATGCCCCCCACGGCGAAGCGGAACTCGAAGCGCCAGGCGATGTAGATGAGCATGGCGATCCAGGAGAAGACGACGGCCAGGATCCCTTTCTGCGTGAGGTCCTTGCCGACCTTCGGGCCGACCACCTCCACGCGGCGGACCTCGAAGCCGTCCTTGCCGAAGGCCGCCGCGAGGCTGTCCTCGATCCGGCCCGAGAGCCCCTTGAGGTCTTCCGTCGACTCGGCCGTCCGGATGAGGTACTCGTGCTCGTCCCGGGCGCCGAACTGCTGGATGGTGACCTCGCCGAGGTTGACGGCGTCGAGGGAGCCGCGGATCCGGTCGATCGGGACGTCCTGCTGGAACTTGGCCTGGATGACCGTTCCGCCGGCGAAGTCGATTCCCCAGTTGGGGCCGCCGTGCGCGATGAGCGAGACGATGCTGATCAGGATGGCCGCCGCGGAAATCAGGACGGCGATCCGCATCTTTCCCACGAAGTCGAAATTGATGTCGGGCTTGATGAGTTCCATGCTTTGCTCCGCTTTTTCATATGCTCAGCGCTTTGATCTTCCGGTTCCAGGTCACGTAGTCGAAGATGATCCGCGTCACGAAAATGGCCGTGAACATGCTGGCCACGATGCCGATGCTCAGGGTGACGGCGAACCCCTTGACGGGCCCCGTGCCGAACTGGAAGAGGAACACGGCCGCGAGCAGCGTCGTCACGTTGGTGTCGAGGATCGTCAGGAACGCCCGCGCGTAACCCGCCTCGATGGCGGCCCGGGGCGTCTTGCCGAGGCGCAGCTCTTCCCGGGCCCGCTCGAAGATCAGCACGTTGGCGTCGACGGCCATCCCGATCGTCAGCACGATGCCGGCGATGCCCGGCAGGGTCAGCGTGGCGTCGAAGAGCGCCACGGCCCCCAGCAGGATGACGATGTTGAGCACGAGCGCCAGGATCGCCACGAAACCCGAGAGCCGGTAGTAGAACACCATGAAGACCCCGACGAGGATCATGCCGATGATCACCGACCGGATCCCCTTGTCGATGGAGTCCTGCCCGAGGGAGGGCCCCACGGTGCGCTGCTCGAGGATCTTCACCGGCGCCGGCAGCGAGCCGGCCCGGAGCACGATGGCCAGGTCCCGGGCCTCTTCCGTGGTGAAGGCCCCCGTGATCTGGGCATCGCCGCCGGAGATCCTCTCCTTGATGACGGGCGCCGAGTAGACGGCGCCGTCGAGGATGATGGCCAGCCGGCGGTTGACGTTCTCCCCGGTGATCCGGTCGAAATCCCGGGCCCCCTGGGAGTTGAACTTGATGGCCACGTAGGGCTCCCCGAAGCGGTCGCTGATCTTCACCTGGGCGTTTTCGAGCGACTGGCCGGTCAGCAGGGTCCGCTCCTTCAGGAGGTACCACGTGTCGCGCCGGGTGCCGGTGCGCTCGCCGCCCTCGCGGGCGCCCTTCATGAGGATCGAGCCGGCCGGCACGTTGCCCCGCAGGGCCTCCTCGAGGCTGTGCTCCTCGTCGACGAGCTTGAACTCCAGCAGCGCCGTCTTGCCGATGAGGTCGATGGCCCGCTTGGGGTCCTTCACGCCGGGCAGCTGGATCAGGATCCGGTCGTCGCCCTGGGGGATGATCTCGGGCTCGGTCACGCCGAACTGGTCCACGCGGTTGCGGATCGTCTCGAGGCTCTGGTCGACGATCGTCTTCTTCATGTCGGCGACGCGCTTCTCCCTGAGCCGCAGCACGACCTTTTCGCGCCCGTCAACCAGGTCGGCGGACTGGATCTCCAGGTCGGGGAACTGCTCGGCGAGGACCTTCTCGAGATCCGCCCGGGCCTCCCGGTTCGGCAGCTCGATGGCGATGGTGTTGTCCGCCCTGCGCTCCACGCCGCGGAAACGCACCCGCTTCTCCATGAGGCCGTCCTTGAGGCTGTTGGCGAGCCGTTCGACGGTCCCCTCGAGGGCCTTCGCCGTGTCGACCTCGAGGACGAGGTGCATGCCGCCCTGCAGGTCGAGGCCGAGGTGAATCCGGTTCTTCAGGAAGAGGTTCTTCACCGATGCCGGCAGCTCCGGGACGACGGAGGGCAGGAGGAAATACGCCGAGGCGATGACCACCACCGCCGCGATCAGGACTCTCAGCTTGATGCTCTGGAACATGCGGATCCCCCTTCGCCCTTATTCCTCCGCCGCCTTCTGGACAAGGCCCGCGATGTGCGCCCGGTTGACCTTGATCTTCACGTTCGGCGCGATCTCGATCGTCACCACGGCCTCGGTGAGCGCGGCGACCTTGCCCTGGATGCCGCCGGTCGTTTCGACCATGTCGCCGTGCTTGAGGTTCGCGATCATCTCCTTCGTCTCTTTCTGCTTCTTCTGGGCCGGCCGGATGAGCAGGAAGTAGAAGATGCAGAAGATCGCCGTCATCATCAGGATGAAGCCGAAATCCCCGCCGGGTGCTCCCTGGCCCCCTGCGCCCCCCATGGCGTATGCGATACTGGTCAAGGTTCGTCCTCCTCTTCGGTGTTTGCGTTGTCGTCCGCCCGCCCGTCCGGGACCGCGCCCGCGTCGTCCTCCGCGCGCCTGTCCCTGAACGAGCGCCGGAAGGCCTCGAAGGCGCCCCCGGCGATGGCCGTCCGGATGCGCTCCATGAGCGCCAGGTAGAACCGGACGTTGTGGATCGTGTTCAACAGTAAAGCCAGGATTTCCCTGGCTATAAAAAGATGCCGGAGATAGGCCCGCGAAAAGTTGCGGCAGGTGTAGCAGTCGCAGGACTCGTCCAGCGGGGCCCGATCGGTCCGGTAACGGGCGTTTTTTATAACAACCTTTCCCCGATTTGTAAATAGCAATCCGTTCCGGGCGCAGCGGGTGGGCATGACGCAGTCAAAGAGGTCGATCCCGTACCCCACGCACTCGACGATGTCCTCCGGGGTCCCCACGCCCATGAGATAGCGGGCCTGCCCCGCCGGCAGCAGGGGCGCCGTCGCCGCGCAGGTCTCCATCATGAGCGCCTTGGGCTCCCCGACGCTGAGGCCCCCGATGGCGTAGCCGTCGAAGCCGATCGCCGCGAGGGCCTCGACGGACGCCCTTCTGAGGTCCCGGTGCACGCCCCCCTGGACGATGCCGAACAGGGCCTGTTCCCCGCTGCTCTTCGCCTCCCGGCAGCGCTTCGCCCAGCGGTGCGTGAGCGCCATGGATTTCTCCACGTAGGCCCGGTCGGCGGGGTAGGGCGTGCAGTCGTCGAGGCACATCATGATGTCCGACCCCAGGGCCTCCTGGATCTCGATCGCCCGTTCGGGGCTCAGGAAATGCCGCGAGCCGTCGATGTGGGACTGGAAATGCACGCCCTCCTCGGTGAGCCTCCGAAGGGGGCCGAGGCTGAAGATCTGGAACCCGCCGCTGTCGGTGAGGATGGGGCGGTCCCAGTGCATGAAGCGGTGAAGCCCCCCGTGGTCCCGGATCAGCTCGTGGCCCGGCCGCAGGTAGAGGTGGTAGGTGTTGCCGAGGATGATCTCGGCCCCCGCCTCCTTGAGCCGGTCCGGGGTCATGGCCTTGACGGTCCCCTGGGTCCCCACGGGCATGAAGACGGGCGTGCGCACCTCGCCGTGAGCGGTCGTCATCCGCCCGAGACGGGCCCCGGTATCCGGGTCGGTCTTCAAGAGCTCGAAACGATAAGACATGATTTCTCGCGGCATATGGCTAAAGGCTTATGGCATAAGGCTTGCGGAAGAAAACGTTCTTGTTATTTGCGCCTCATGACTGTCCAACCCATTCATTTTTCCTCCAGGCCTTAAGCCTGTAGCCCTATGCCTTACGCCTGATCGTCTAGCGCTCTGCGCTAGACGATCAACATACAATCCCCGTAGCTGTAGAACCGGTAGCGCTCCGCGACGGCCCTCCGATAGGCCGCAAGCATCAGCTCCCGGCCGCCGAAGGCGCAGGCGAGCAGGAACAGGGACGATTTGGGCAGGTGGAAGTTCGTCAGCAGGGCCCCCACGCGCCGGAACCGGTAGCCCGGGTAGATGTAGAGCCCCGTGGAGCCCGAGGTCGCATGGATGCGGCCCTGCGCGTCGGCGGCCGATTCGAGGACCCTCGTGGAGGTCGTCCCCACGGCGACGACGCGCTTCGCGGCGTTGACCGCATCGGCCGTCTCGTCGCCGATCTCGAAGTATTCCTCGTCCATGGTATGATCCTCGATCTGCTCGGCTTCGACCGGCGTGAAGGTCCCGTAGCCCACGTGGAGGGTCACCGTTGCCACGGGGATGCCCCGGCCGCGGATCTCGCCGAGGATGGCCTCCGTGAAATGGAGGCCCGCCGTCGGCGCCGCGACGGACCCCGGGTGCCTGGCGTAGACGGTCTGGTAGCGCTCGAGATCGGCAGCCGACGCGGCGCCGGCCCTCGGGCGCCGGATGTAGGGGGGCAGGGGCGCATGGCCCCGGCGCTGCAGGAAGCGCTCGAAGGGCTCATCGGTCCGGAACTCGACCACCCATTTCCGGTCGTCGATCCGCTCGAGAACCCGGACGCTTGCCCCCCCGTCGAGCTCCATCGTCGTGCCCGCCCGGATCCGCTTGGCGGGCCGCAGCAGCGCCTCCCACCGGGTCGAGGACGCCCCTTCGCGGCTGCGCAGCAGCAGGATCTCGACCGCGGCGCCCGTCGTCTTGCGGGCGAAGAGCCTCGCCGGGATCACCTTCGAGTCGTTGATGACGAGCACGTCACCCTTCCTGAGCATCTCCGGGAACTCGAGGAAAACCCGGTCCTGCAGGCTGCCCGTTGCCCTGTCGACCACCATCATCCGGGAACGCTCGCGATCCGGTGCGGGCCATTGGGCGATGAGCTCCTCGGGGAGCGGGTAGTCGAAGTCTTGCAGTCTCATAATAAAAAGCTGGAATCATGGAATCACGGAACGATGGAATGACGGGTCATCGGAAGCGTTCTCCTGCATGCCGGGTCGAAGACCCGCCAACCCATCATACCCCTATCCCAATGCTCCAATATTCCAGAACTGACGTGCGTGAATACCGGCAAATCAGAGTTAAATCAAGAAAATAATTGATGTTCCTCGAAACACGGACTAGCTCGTGCCGAAGTAGACGAGCAGCACGCCGATGACCATCGCAAGAAACCCCATCATCCGCAGGGTCGTGTCCGAGGCCTCCTGCATCTTCAGGTACAGGGACTTGAGTTTTTCCGGGAACGCGAAATAGGGCAGTCCCTCCAGCACGAGGACCATGCCGACCACACAGAGGAAGAATTTCAGATTGACGTTTTCCATAATTCTTCAGACCAGGGACGTTGGTAACTAATTAGACAAACTCCATTCTGGGTATACGGATGATCGTCTCTTCCATTCACGATTCTCGTTTGGACGATGACGACTATCAAGTTTGTCTAATTAGTTACCAACGTCCCCCTTCTTTTTTGCTTCGTTCCACAGGGCGTCCATCTCCTCCAGGGTGGACGAGGCGGGGTCCTTCCCGCGTTCCCTGAGCTTCTGCTCTATATAAAGGAAGCGTTCCTCGAATTTCCGGTTCGCGGCGCGCAGGGCCTCCTCGGCATTGACCTTCAGGTGGCGGCTCAGGTTGACGATCGAGAAGAGGAGGTCCCCGACCTCGTCACGGATGCGGTCCGGGTCCGCCCCCGAGAGGGCCTCGCGGCATTCCCCCAGCTCCTCTTCGATCTTCGCCACGACGTCCTGCGCCGACTCCCAGTCGAAGCCGACCTTTGCAGCCTCGGCGGTGAGCTTCTGGGCCCTCGGCAGCGCCGGCATCGCACGGGGCACCCTCGCCAGGATCGAGGCATCCCCTTCGCCCCGCTTCTCCACCTCCCGCTTGATCCGGTCCCAGTTGCGCTTGACCTCGTCGGCGTCCTCGACCTGCGCATCGCCGAAGACGTGGGGGTGGCGGCGGATCATCTTGGCCGAGATGCCGTCCAGGACCTCCTCGATTCCAAAGAGCTTTTCCTCTTCGGCGATCCTTGCGAGAAAGAGGATCATGAAGAGCAGATCGCCCAGCTCCTCCCTCATCGCCGCGGGCGAGTCCCGGTCGACGGCATCGAGGACCTCGCAGGTTTCTTCCAGGAGATAGCGGCCCACGTCGCGCTTCGTCTGGCGGATGTCCCAGGGGCAGCCGCCGTCGGGGTTGCGAAGCGTCTCGATGAGGGCCAGCAGCTCTCCGAAGCGCCCCTCGGCCTGGGGGAAGGGACCGCCCGGCATGCGAATCTGTTTCCTTTCCGGATCGGGATGAGTCTGGTTATCACAATCGCCGCCCCGTGTCAAAAAACGAACAGTCCCCCGGAGGAAAATTACCCCGCCCGCCCTTCGATTTCTCTTGATTTTAGCGACGTTCAATGATAAGCAGACGCGGTTTGAAACTCTGACCGCGCGGGCCCGCAGAACCCGCCGCGGGGCCAACCCGGGAATTACCCAACCAACCGTTCTTTCACAGCTTTTGCCGACTACAGACATTCGACGTCTGTCGTTCTATTCAAGGAGAGAGGAGGAGTCATATGGCAGAAGAGAAGAAGTTGACGAGAGCCGAGAGGCTTGCAGCGGAACGAGAAAGCAACCTGAAGTACTGGGAGGCTCAGGATGCCGAGCTGATGAAGCACCGCGAAGAGGCCTACAACATCGGCGGTCCCGAGCAGGTCGCGCGCCTGGCCAAGCAGGGCAAGAAGCCCATGCGCGATCTCATCCAGCAGCTCATCGACCCCGGCACGGAGTTCTTCGAGGTCGGGATCGACGCGGGCTACAACATCGGCAAGATCAAGCTCTACGGCGGCGAGATCTACGAGTCCGAGAAGCGCGGCCATATTCCCGGCGGCGGCCTGGTGACGGGCGTCGGCACGATCCAGGGCCGTGACTGCATGATCTTCGCCAACGAGAACCGCTACGCCGCGGGAACCTACTTCCCCATCACCCTGAAGAAGCACATGAGGGCCCAGGCCATCGCGGAGCGCCTGCGGCTGCCCTGCGTCTACATCGCCGACTCCGGCGGAATCAACCTGCCCCTGCAGCTGGGCTGCTTCGCCGACGACGGCCACTTCGGCAGCATGTTCTACAACATGTGCCGCATGTCCGCCATGGGCATCCGCCAGTACACGCTCTCCACGGGCGGCAACACGGCGGGCGGGGCCTACATCGTCTACCTGGCCTCCGAGTCCATCATGATCGAGAAGCTGGCCTTCGCCTTCCTGGCCGGCCCCCCCATGGTCAAGTCGGCCATCGGCGAGACCGTCTCCCCCGAGGACCTCGGCGGCGCCTACGTGCACACCCAGCACTCCGGCGGCTGCGACCACTTCGTGAAGACCCAGGACGAGGGCATCAAGAAGCTGCGCGACATCATCGACTTCGAGCCGCCCCAGTCCCTCTACGTCGACAGGCGCAAGGCCGTCGAGCCCAAGTTCGACTTCAAGGAGATGATGCGCGACACGCCCGTCAACACCTACCAGTTCATCGACATCCGCAAGACCCTGAAGTGCCTGGCCGACGACAGCTACGTCCACGAGTACAAGCCCACCTACGGGCTGAACCGCGGCGACACGATCGTGGCCGGCAAGATGTGGCTCAAGGGCCTGCCCGTGGGCTTCATCGCCTCCAACGCCAACGGCGTCATCTACATCGAGGCGGCCCGCAAGGCCACCGAGTGGATGATCCGCTGCGGCAACCAGGGCCTCCCGGTCCTGTTCCTGCAGGGCTCGCCCGGCTACATGGTCGGCAAGTCCGAGGAGTGGGGCGGCATCGGCAAGTACGGATCCGACATGGTCCGCACCTGCTCCGTGCTCAACGTCCCGAAGATCCAGTACGTCATCGGGCCCGACCACGGCGCCGCCAACTACGGCATGTGCGGCCGCGCCTTCCGGCCGGTCTTCTGCTTCACCAACATGCGGGGCCGCACGACGGTCATGTCCGGCGACACGGCGGGCTTCATCGTCGAGTCCGTGCGCCGCAAGAACATCATCGACAAAGGCGGGCAGGTCAACGAGGAAGAGATGGCCAAGTTCCGCCAGATGATGCGCGACCGCTACGACGCGGAAGGGCACCCCTTCCTCACCGGCTCGCTGCTGTTCCACGACGGCGTCATCGCCTTCAGCGAGGTCCGCAACAAGCTGGCCCGGGCCCTGGAGCTCTGCTACCGCGTGCCCGCCGGCAAGACCGATTGGGGTGATCTGAAGGTCTAATCCCGGCAATCCGACATGTCCGGAAGGAAGCCCCGGCCCGCCGGGCCGGGGCCCCTTGCCGGTTTGTGCAATCGAAGAAAAGGGAACGAGATAGAGAGGGAGGTAGTCATGTCCGACATTCTGCTGCAGCAAAGAACCGATGACGGCATCCTGATCCTGACCCTGAACCGTCCGGATGCCATGAACTGCTTCAACTTCGACCTGCTGTCCGTCCTGGCGGACGTCATCCGCGAGGCCAACTTCGATCTGAGCCTCCGCTGCATCATCATCACGGGTGCCAAGGCCGGCGACGACCCCAAGAAGTGGTCCTTCTCCACGGGCGCCGACCTGAAGGAGAGGCGCACGCTCACGCAGGACCAGGTCCGCCGCTTCATCTTCACGATCCGCAACACCTTCACGGCCGTCGAGAACGTCCGCGTGCCGGTCATCGCCGCGATCAACGGCTTCGCCTTCGGCGGCGGCACGGAGCTGGCGCTGGCCTGCGACATCCGCATCTGCTCGTCGAACGTCATGATGGGACTCACCGAGACGAGCCTCGCCATCATCCCCGGCGCGGGCGGCACGCAGCGGCTGCCCCGGATCGTGGGCGTCGCGAAGGCGAAGGAGCTCATCTACACGGCCCGCCGCTTCGACGCGAAGACGGCCCTCGAGATCGGCCTGGTGAGCAAGGTCGTCGAGCCCGACAAGCTGATGGACGCGGCCCTCGAGCTGGCCCGCGAGATCGCGAAGAACGGCCCCATCGGCGTGGCGCAGGCGAAGTTCGCCATCAACTACGGCTCCGAGGCGAGCCTCGGCGTGGCGCTGCCGCTCGAGTCGAAGGCCTACGAAGTGACGATTCCCACGAAGGACCGCCTGGAAGCCCTGGCCGCCTTCGCGGAGAAGAGAAAACCGAACTTCACGGGTGAGTAGTGACGGACCGCTCCGCCGTGACGGCGGAACAGCGCGAATCGAACTTAACGGGAGAGTGAGACGGACTGCAATCGGCCCGACGTGCCCGCACCGCCGGGAGGCGGCGCGGGAGTCGCCGAGCCGTTCGGCTTGCCCCGAGAGGTAAAGCCGCCCCTGAGGGTGTGCGAAACAACATCATGTTGCAGAGTCTAATTTCGAGGAGGTAGGAGTTTTATGACGGAATACGATTACAGGAAAATTTTCCCCCGCTGGCCGAAGAAGGTCACCATCGGCGACATCACGATCCGCGACGGCTTCCAGCACGAGGAGAAGTTCATCTCCACGGCTGCCAAGATCTTCTACGGCCAGGAGAGCATCCTGGCGGGCTGCCGGGAGCTCGAGGTGACCAACCTCGGGAGCCCCGAGGGCATCCCCCAGTTCCGCGATGCCGACCAGGTCATGCAGGCCATGCGGAGCGAGCAGTTCAAGAAGCGCTGCGCCCGGGCGAAGATCGACATCGACAAGGACGTCACCCTCACCTGCGTGACGATCCGCGAGCCCGCCGTGGACCGCGCCATCGAGATGAAGAAGAAGGGCTACGGCCCCGACCGCATCCTGATGATGGTCTCGACGGACCCCGAGCACCACTTCGCCAACTCCGGCACCACGCTGACCCAGTACTGGCGCGAGGCCGAGCGCTGCATCAAGAAGGCGGCCGACGCGGGCATCAAGATGGTGGGAACCGTCTCGACGATCTGGGGCAGCCCCATCAGCGGCGCAACCAAGCTGGAGGACGCCGTGGAGTTCACGAAGCGCTGGTTCTCCATCGGCGCCTACGACATCGAGCACGCCGACCACGACGGCTCGGCCAACGCCCTGGACGTGTACCGGTACTTCTCGATGATCCTCGATGCGATGCCCAACCCCGAGGCGCACCTGTGCCACCTGCACGAGACCAAGCGCATCGCCTCGCAGTCCGTGCTGGCGGCCCTGCAGGCGGGCATCACCCGGTACGAGGGGACCTTCGGCGGCCTGGGCGGCCAGCCGGCCAACTTCCTCGATGACTGCCCCGTCCGCGGCACCGGCGAGTACTACTACAAGGATCACCGGTACGTGGGCCTGGTCTGCCTCGAGGACCTGCTGGTGCAGATCGACGAGCTGGGCATCGAGCACGGCTACGACGTGGACCGGATGCTGTGGCTGGGCTCCAAGATGGAGAAGACCATCGGCCGCAGGCTGCGCTCCGAGGCGGTCATCAACGGCCGCACGGCGAAGGGCGGCAATCCGCAATTCGGCCGTCCGGGCCTCAAGAAGCTCATCGAGAAGGAAGGCGAGAAGCCCGGTCAGCGGGTTCCGCCCGACTGGCCCGAGAAGGCCGTCCTGCCGAAGCCCTGGGGGCCGGAAGCCTGGAAGAAGTAAGTCGGTAACCCGGCGGCAGGGGAAGATTTTCCTTCCCCTGCCGCCCCTTTTCTGCTAGAAACCGGCACGGTTCATCGGGAACCGTGAGGACGTTTGACACCACAAGAAAGAGGAGGAAGTTGAAATGGCGGATATCGTAGCCCCCATGCCAGGGACGATCAAGGAAATCATCGTGAAGGCGGGTGACGCCGTGAAGGAAGACGAGGAGCTCATCATCCTCGAGGCCATGAAGATGGAAAACCCCATCGTGGCCACCGCAAACGGCACCGTGAAGGAGATCAAGGTCAAGGAAGGCGACAAGGTCAACACCAACGACGTTCTCGTCGTCATCGGCTAGTTGCCTGACAGCCTGAAAAGGATGCCGAGCCGACTCTCCGGGGTCCGTTCGGCATTCTTTTTTGATGCGCCCTGGGAGTAAGGGTACAGGATCAATGATAAGGCGTATGAACGGCACACTGTTACATGAAACGGAGTTCCCGTTACATGTAACGTTACTTTGCTTTTCTTCTTCACCCCTGACCTGTAACCTGATGCCTCGCATTTGGTGAGGGTGCTGACTTCTACATCGGGGAATCAGCCATGATGCAAGGCCTGCCGAAGAGGATCACCATTCACGAGGTCGTCCTGCGCGACGGGATCCAGAACGAGAAGAAGATCGTCCCGACGGGGGAAAAACTCCGGCTGGTCGGCGACCTGGTTGCCTGCGGCATCCGTCGCATCGAGGTCTCGTCCTTCGTGAACCCGAAACTCGTCCCGCAGATGGCGGACGCCGAAGAGCTCTGGGAAAGGATCGAACGCAAGCGGGGGGTGCTCTACTCGGCCCTCATCCTCAGCAAGGGCGGCCTGGAGAGGGCGATCCGCTGCCGGGTCCCCCACGTGGGCGTTTTCGTGTCGGCCAGCGAGACCCACAGCCGGAAGAACAGCAACAAGTCCGTTTCTGAAGCGATGAAGGAAGCCCTCCGCCTCATCGGCGCGGCGCAGGACGCCGGCCTGGGGGTGCGTGCGGGCGTGATGAACGCCTTCGGCTGCGCCTACGAGGGTGCCGTTCCCGTCGCCCGCGTTTTGAAACTGCTGCGGGCCTTCGTGAAGAGCGGCCCGGAGGAAATCTGCCTGGCCGATTCCTCGGGCCTGGGAACCCCGGACCAGATGGAAACGGTCCTGTCCCGTGCGCGGGGGGAGATCGGCGGCGCCGATCTCTCGCTGCACCTGCACAACACGCGCGGTCTGGGCCTGGCGAACGTCTACGCGGCGCTCAGACAGGGCGTGTCGATATTCGACACCTCCCTGGGCGGCCTCGGCGGCTGCCCTTTCATCCCGGGCGCAAGGGGCAACATCGCCACGGAGGACACGGTCGGCATGCTCCACGGGATGGGCATCAGGACCGGCATCGGGCTCGACCGGCTGGCCGAGGCGAGCCGCCGGTTCGAGAAGATCATGGGTCAGACCTTTCCGGCGGCGCTGACGCACCTCGGAAATGTAGAGGGTGAGAAGGTGAGACGGTGAGACGGCTGGAGAACCCCGCCCCGGTCTTGCTGCGCAGCGGCATGGCGAAGCCTACAGCAAACAGTCAACAGCCCGGACGTGAATCTGTCGGCTGCCGGCTCATGGGATTTCCCCACACCCCTAGAACAGCGTGTAGATGAACGGGGCGATGGCCGAGCCCTCGGTGAGGACGATGAGGGCGCCGAGAAGCATGAGCACCAGGATGATCGGCGCAAGCCCCATGACCTTGTACTCGCCCGAGTTGACCTTGAAGCCGGTGTAGTCGGTAAAGGCCGAGTAGAGAAGGCCCAGCGAGTGCGGAAACTGCAGCTCCGCGAGGATCTCCACCCCGTTGTCCCGGCCCACGCCCCAGCTCGTGGTCGTCCACTCGCCCACGCCGTCGATGGTCAGGAAGGCCGCCTCTCGGAACGGGGAGGGGAAAAAGGCCGACGCGGCGTGGGTCTCGTGGTGCTCGGGGAAGACGACCCTGCCCGCGAAGCCGAGCTCCTTCCGGATGTTGTCCCGCATCCAGAGCTTGTACCGGATCCACAGGGGCATGGCCGTGATGAAGGAGCGAAGCCCCACGGGGGCGAAGGCCAGGTAGGTCTGCAGCAGGCGCTCGAACTTCAGGAACGGCTTCTCGTAGAATGCCACGGCGTCGAGCTCCCCGGCGGCGAGGCCCCCTTCCCGAAGACAGAAGGAGACGGCACGGGCGGGGAAGGAGGGGTCGTGCTTGATGCGCGTGAAGCGCTCCTCCTGGGCCGCCGCGACGATCCGGCCGTCGCGGAGGAGGCAGGCGGCGCTGTCGTGATAGTAGGCGGATATCCCGAGGATATGGACCGGCTTCATCCGTTTCCGTTCTCGATAGGATCACGTTCGCTCATCCCTATCCTATTTTCCACGAATGATGCCAGCCCGGCAGATGCACCGCGGGCCGGGGTGCAATCTGAATACCCCGGTCGCGAAAAAAAAGCCCCATTCCACCCGGCAGTCCTCATTTTTCATGCTTCTTACCGATTGACAGGCACCCCTGACTTTCCTATAGTCTGTGCCGTCCGGACGCAGCCCGACAATTCGGCTGCCGTGGGGGTCGCCGGGACCGAAGCTTGCATGCTGTTTCGCCTGAATCACCCCGGCGGGAGGAACGATGCATCGACGCCAGAGGACCCGGTCCATCCCTTTGCTCTTCCTGACCCTTTTTGTCGTTTTTTCCTGCGCCCCCGCCTATTTCGACCCCGTCAGGACCCCCCTGGAACCCCCGCGCATCCGCAGCCTGGACGATCTTCCCTGGCGGGAGCTCTGGGCCGGGATCGTCTTCAACGGCGAGAAGGTCGGCTTCACCCACCTGAAGATCGTCCCGCTGCCGGGCGAGGGGCTCTTCCGCCTCGAGTCGGAGGCGCACCTGCGGATCCGCTTCCTGGGACTCGACAAGCGCGTGGCCATGAAGAGCGAGGACCTCGTCCGGCCCGATCTCACGTCCCACGCCTTCCGGCACGAAATGACGATGGACGAAAAGACCCTTCTCCTCGACGGGACCGTGAAAGACGGCGTCCTGCGCACCCGGCAGACATCGGGCAGGGAAATCCGGGAAACGGAGAAGAGGCTGGAGGCCCCCCTCTACCCCACCGCCGTCATCAACCTCTACCCGGTCCTCAGGGGTCTCGCGGTCGGCTTGAGGCACCGATACGATGTCTTCGACCCGCAGACCCAGTCCGTCACGGCCGTGTCGCAGACCGTGGAGGCCTTCGAGCGAAGCCGCGCCCTCGGCATCGAGCCCTCCTGGAAGGTGAAGACCTCCATGCTGGGCCAGGACGTGGAGACCTGGATCAACCCCAGGGGCGAGGCCGTTTTCGAACTCGGGATGCGCGGCGTCCTGATCACGTACCGGGAGACGGAGAACGAGGCCCGCCGCTACCTCTCCGAGGCGAGCCTCAACAAGAAGGACCTCATCCTCGACTTCAGCGTCATCAAAACCGAGAACCCCCTGGCCTGTCCCCGGGAGGCCACGCTGCTGGAGATTTCCCTGGCGGGGATCGCCGGGGAGCTGCCCCTGCTGCAGGGGCCCGGCCAGGAGGCCCGGCCGGACCCCGGCGAGGCCGCTTCGGTGACCTACCGCATCCGCCGCAATCCCGCTGCCCCCGCGAAGATCTCCGGCCCGCAATACGATGTGGACGCCTACCGCTGGACCCTGCCCGCAAGCCAGGTCGAGAGCGACCACCCGGAGATCGTCAATGCGGCCCGGGAGGTGACGAAAGGCCTTTCCGATCCCCTCGAGAAGGTGCGGAAGCTCGCGAGGTGGGTTGCCGACGAGGTGAAGGACGAGCCCGTGGACAGCTTCTCGGCCCTCGAGGTCCTGCACACGAAGAAGGGCGAATGCCAGGGCCACACGATGCTCTACACGGCTCTCGCAAGGGCCCTGGGGATCCCCACCCGGATGGCGGGCGGGATCGTCTACATGGAGGGCGTGGGTTTCCTCTACCACGCCTGGGCGGAAAGCGACGTGGGGGGCTGGGTCTCCGTGGACCCCACCTTCAACCAGGTGGGTGTCGACGCCACGCACATCAAGCTCGTCGAAGGCCCCGGGTGGGTGTCCATCGTGCCGCTCGGGCGCGTCGTGGGGCGCGTCAAGGCCACGGTGATCGACTACCAGGCGGTCTGCGGCCGCCCGTAAACCACGGGGAGGAAATTGCCCATCCATGGAATTGTGGCGCCGGGTCATCCTGCTGGGCTTAGTCTTTGCGGCCGTCCTCATCGCGCTGTTCGCGAGTCTCTCCCCCGTCGTCCTCGTGCGGCACGTCGATTTCGCGGAAAAGCAGAAAAACGAGGGTTCCTACATGGGCGTGCGGCTCATGACGGAGAGGACCACGCGCCTCGCCGGCCTGCCGCTGCATGATTACATTGCCGAGACCACGAAGGGGCGTCTCTACGACGTCGAGGGACCGGGCTGGGCGGCGGCGGCGGAGAACGCCCTGGCGGCGGCGAAGAACAGGCCGCTTGCGAAGGACTGGCAGCGGAGGCTTCCCTCGGACAAGTACCCCATGGGCGTGCTGTTCTTCAGGCCCGACGAGCCTCCCGTCAATCAGCTCGCCCCGCTGTTTGCCGGGTCGCGCGATCCGGTCTACCTGCGCCTGCAAACGGCGGGGCAGTCCGTTTACCTGAAGGCGGAGTACCGGACCTACTCCAGCGAGGATTTCCGCCTCGGAAGCGGGTTCACGAACACCCCCACCCCCCCGACGGATTTTCTCTTCCCAGGCCGGAAATGGAGCCCCTGGGTCGCTGCGGCCGGGCTTGCCCTCTACATCGTGCTCCCCTGGCCGAGGCGGCCCGCCGGGGCGCTTGCCTACAGGCGATGGCGCGTCGTGCTGTGCGACGTGGCGGCCCTGATCCTCACGGTTCCCTTCTTCGCCTTCCCCTTCCTGATCACCGGGGGGACCGTGCAGGCCTTCATCGTCGGCTGGCCCCTCTTCTTCTTTTTCTGGCCCATCGCGTTCATCGGCCTTCTTCTCGTGCGGCTGGCCGTGTGGTACTCCTCCTTCGCCCTGCTCCCCCTTCCGGACCGGCTGCGCATCTGGGGCCCCCGGGGCGAGCGGGACTTCCCCTTCGCCGACATGGACTTCTTCCAGCCCGTCGTCGTCAGGCCGCCGAAGTGGCTCATCGCCCTGTCCTGGCTGGGCGCGCTTTCCGGCAAGGGCTCCTCCCGGATCGGGGCCGCGGGGAGGGCCATGATCCTCGGCTCGTCGCAATGGGGGTGCCTCGCCGTCCGCCTGAAAAACGGCAAGGACCTGTTCATCAGCATCACCGACCAGCTCGGGACGGACACGCTGGGGGCCGACGAGATCGTCGGGGCGCTGCAGAAGGCGGGCGTCCGGGAGGTGGACGAGGTGAAGGAAATCCGCAGCCTGGGCCTCGAGATGGTCCGTCTGCCGGAATAGAACACGAACATCAAAAACCGAATCGATGTCGGAGGTTCACAATGGGTCGTCGCGGAGATTGCGCAGCTGCATCCCGGGTTAATCTTCTGGTCCTTTTGCTTCTCGTCCTGTCCCAGGCCGTGTGGACGGCGTCCGCGGGCAATGCCTTCGCCCAGTCGGCTGAGGACATCGCCCGCCGGAACATCGCCGCGTTCCAGTCGACCTTCGATCCGCAAAAGGTGAAAGCGGCGGGGCTCACCCAGGCCCAGGCCGAGCAGATGCGAAAGATCTACGCCTTCCAGATCTCAAACGACTACACGGCCCGCAGGCTCCTCAAGACAGCCGAGTTCACCGACCTCGGCCGGGAATACTACAAGATGTGGTTCCAGGAGGGAGACGGCCTCATCCGCCAGGTCATCGGCCGCGCGAAGGGGAAGATGAGCGGCTACTCCTCGGAGGTGCTCGATCTCATCGAGATCATCCAGAACGAGGCGAGCCGCACGGCGATGAAGGCGCCCATGGACTTCGACGTGGGCATCATCACCCGGTCGAAGGAGGAGGCCCGCAAGGTCCTGAAAATGCTGGGCGGCCCCGGCGGTGTCGAGAAGTTTCACAAGGATTTCCAGAGGGCCCTGGAACAAGCCTACCTGGAGGTCTTCGAAAGCATCGGGGGCACGAAAGGATCGATCAACGCGGCCCGATCCTTCATCTCCGCGACGACGGGCTGGCACCCGGAGGCCTACGCAGACGTGAGGGTACTCAAGCAGGGAGGTGTCGCGAGCAAGGACCTCGTCCAGCAGACCGTGGACGTCTCCAAGTACAAGGTCGCCGAGATGCGCAAGCACGCCGAGCACGGGGCGCTGACCCTCGACGAGGCCATGGAGGAGGCAGCCCGCGGGACCGCCAAGGACCTCGACAAGGTGGAGCGAGTCTTCAACCGCATCGAGAAGATCACCGGCGTGAAGCCGAAGTGGACGGCCGAACAGGCCGAGATGATCGCCGTATTGAAAAAAGTGGAGAAGATGGAGATGAGCGCCGCCGCAGCCAATGCCGAAATACGACGTATCAGCGGCGGGCGGTTCGATCTCTTCGGCGCCTGCGACAACCTGATGGACCAGATGGAGTCGGCCTGGAAGCTGCGCCCGAAAAAGCCCCAGGAGATGATCCTGAACATCTTCGCCGAATTCCTCGACGACGCGGAGTACGACAAGAGCTTCAAGGCCCTCCTCGAGGGGAGCGCCGACGACTTCCCGGCCGGCGCGAAGAAAATCATCGGCGAGATCGAGGTGGCGGGCAAGGCGAGGATGCTCAGCATCCGCGGAGGTGCGGATTTCATGCAGGATTTCGCCAAAGATTTCCCGGCCTACAAGATCTGCTCAAAACCGGGGGATACCTCGGTCCAGGATCTGATCCGGTACATCGAGTCCGGGTCGACGGGGGACGATCTCGCCCTGATGTTCGGCAAGGAGCAGACGGAGAGGCTCCGGAAGATCCACGAGCTCATGAAACCGGAGATCAAGGCGAAGATCCAGATGCGCTACGGAGCCAACAAGTTTGCGATCTGGGAGCTGGATCAGAAGGGCCGCGTCCTGCTGGGCGACCCCGGTGCCGCGACGCTGGGGATCGACGCCGGGGTGGGCCTGGCTATGGCCTTCTGGCAGACCTCGACCATCATGGGGCAGAATCTGAGCCCCGACGAGGAGTCGAGGCAGATCCTCAACGCCTGGGGCACGTCGCTCCCGGTCGTGGGCGACATCGCCCAGGGGCTCATCGAGGGGATCGAGGCCTATTACGGGGACGACAAGACAAAGTACTTCAAGGCCGGGGCCTGGCTTGCCATCGGCGCCGCGGGGCTCGTCCCCGGCGCGCAGGCGCCCGCCATGGTGGTCGGGCTGACGCTGGCCGCCTACGAGGTCTCGTCGTCCATGTTCGACGTCAGCAAGGACAAGGCGCTCCTGGAGGCCTGGCTCGCCTCGGGCGAATTCGACAGGGAAACGGGCAAGCTCCAGAAACTCCACGACAGCAAGGGCGGCGCCCACGAGCTGTCCTTCGAGGGGATCATCACGGACGGCGGCGTTCCCTACCGGGAGGTCCTCACGGAGACCACGATCCGCGAATCGGTTTACCTCTATGCGGAGCGGAACGGTCTCGACCAGCTCGAAAAGCTGCAATCCTACATCCGGGCCTTGAAGGTTCCCTACCCGGATTTCCCCTTCAAGGAAACCCTGCGGGAACCCGTCAGGACGGGGAAACCCCTTTTCGCGGCCGCCATCCGCGAGGGCGGGGCGAAGGAGCCCTTTAAGACCGTCGAGATGCTCCTGTTCGCGAAGGCCAAGCAGATCGTCGATGCCGAGGTGAACCGGGCCTGCCAGGCCATTGTGGCGCAGGTGGAGGCGGAGTACCAGGCGCGGCACTTCACCGGCGACGCGTTGAGGGTCTACCGGGAGCTCCAGGAGCTGGGCATCCGGCTCGGCCTGCCCCTGATCGAAAACGTCAATGCCCTGTTCAAGAGCTTCAGCAGCTTCGTCGTTGAAGGGGTCAAGACCCCCTGGGTGCGGGAGAGCCTCGCGCGCCGCAGGATCATGCTGATGGAGAAGTACCTCAGCGGCTATCTGGAGATCGAGAAGTCCCTCAAGACGATCCGGGGTATCTTCGAGCGTGCCGGCATGCGCCCGCCGGGCTTCAACCTCTCGGGGTTCCTCGAGGTGGACGCCCCGCGTATCAGGGATCTCGAAGCGGCCTATGCGAACCGGGCCATCGGCGAGGCGGGCAAGGACGTCCAGGCGATCCACCGCGAGCTCTCCGGCGACAAAACCTATATCTTCAACACCAACAAGCCGGATCCCTGCGATGCCGAGCTGTTCAAGCAGCTCGCGGGCATCAAGGTCCGCATCGTCGAGGCCGAGGACCGCAAGCTCCTGCTCGAGCAGTGGACGGGGAAGAAGTCCGCCGCCGAGGCGAGCCGCGACGCGTCGCTGCGACAGGCCCAGGAGGCCACGAGGGGGATGAAGACGGGAAGCTGGGTCACCATCCCCTCTGCCGTGTGGGACTCCCTGTGCGAGAGCTACGAGGCGGCCTACGCCTGGGGGAATGTCCGCTGGGAGGGCTCTCAGGTCTACGAGGAAGCCATCGCGAACCAGAAAGAACGGATCGAGAGACTCACGAAGGAGTACGCGGCCGCCCGGGAACAGGGACGGGAGCCCATGGCCGGATGCCTCGCCCAGGCGGTGAAGGGGACGATCCAGGTGTCGAATGCGGCCCCGGCCGAGGGCGATTCGGTGTCCGCCAGGGTCGTGCTGACCGGCGGGCAGGTTCCCCCGGGGGCCCAGTGGACATGGCAGACCACGGGAGGACTCGAAGTGGGAAGCGCCGCCGGGCCGCAGGCCGGCCTCACGGCCCGCTCCAGCGGCACCGTGACGGCAACCCTCGTCCTGGGCGGTAAACCCCTGGCCACCTTCCGCACTTCCGTCATGGTGACGCCGAAGGACGGGAAGGACGGCGGCAAGACCGACCCCGACAAGACGGAACCCAAGTGGGTGCCCGCCTGCACCTTCAAGTACTCCGAGTGGGGGGAATGCGTCCGGGCGACGAAGAAGCAGACCCGCACGGTCGCCGCGAGAGAGCCCGCGGGCTGCGTCGAGCGCAACAAGCCCGAGCTGGAGCGGGGCTGCACGCCGCCCCCGACGGAGGAGGAGAAGCGCCACCAGTACTTCAACTGCCTCTGCCGCTGCTCCAGCGGGTGGGCGGGACACATCGGCGTCTGGTACGACCCCGAGGGCAAGTCCGTCCCGGAATGCAAGAGCAGCGGCCCCTGCTTCGGCGGGGCAGGCGCCTTCGGCTGCACGAGCAGGCATTTCTTCATCGCGCCCAACGACTGCGCGAAAGGCTGCTGGGAGAGCGCCTTCGGCAAGGGGACCTACGACCCGGCCAAGGCGGACAAGATGCGAAAGGACGAGAACAAGAAATACAAGAAACCCCTCACGGTCGCGATCAAGGCCTCCAAGAACCCCGCCGATTTCGGCGACATCGTCGAGCTGACGGCGGAGACGGCGGAAGGGTCGGGCGGATACAAATGGGCCTGGGGCGGCTGCGCGCAGGACGCCAAGGATTCGCGGGCGAAGGTCCTGAACTCCAGGGACTGCAAACCCTGCACGGCGAGCGTCACCGTGACGGACCAGGACGGCGACAGCGCCTCGGCCTCCCTGGAGGTCAAGTGCACGGCGCTGCGGGTGAAATTGACCAAGGAGACCCCGAAGGAGAACACCATCCCCATCGGCGGCAAGGCGACGTTCCTCGCCGAGGTCTTCTCGGGCGACAAGCCGGCTGCGGGGAGCTTCTCGTACATCTGGGAGCGCAACCCCGACGCGCTGTTCGGCGACCCGAAGAACCCGGCCTATGAAACGAAGGGCGGCTCGCAGTCGCGCAACACGGCGACGTTCAAGAAGATGGGGACCACGCCCGTCTGGGTGTCCGTCCTCAAGGAGGTCGACGGCCGGAAGATGACCGTCGGGGAATCGGAGCAGATCCCCATCCAGGCGGTCAGCCCGAAGCTCAAGCTGAGCGTCAGCAAGAAGGAGCCGCTCATCGGCGAGAAGGTCGTCCTCACCGTGCACGAGGAGCCCGCCATGAGCAACGACCTCATCACCTTCTGGTGGGAAATCAAGGGCGATGCGGCCAATGCCGGCCCCGAGCCCAACATCCCCAACCAGCGCTCCTACTCCTTCAAGCCGAAGAACACGAAGCCCGTGACGGTCACCGTCCACGCCAAGGCAAAGGAGGACGGAAGCGACCTCGGCCAGGCGGACGCCGCCGTCAACGCCAAGGGCTACACCGTCGCGATCGGCGAGCCCCGCTATCTCGGCCCCAAGCCGAAGATCTGGAAGTGCGACACCCAGCTCGGGGGCGCCTGCCCCGGCCTCGTGGACGTGGGGGACCAGCAGTTCGCCGTGCACCACGACGTCTTCATGAAGGCCACGGTCAGCCCGGCGCTATCCGGCGCGCGGTACCGATGGGCGATCGACCCGGCGGGCAGCTGCGGCATGCCCGGTGCCGGCGACGAGATCAAGATGAACTGCAGCGACACGGGGACCTTCACCGTGTCGCTCAAGGTCGCCAACGGCGACGGCGACCAGGTGGGCGAGGCCTCCCGCTCGGTGACCATCAGCGTCTCGCAGAAGGACCTGGACGGGTCGAAGAAGGCCAAGGAGGCCAGCGACAAGCTGCAGAAGGCCAAGGGGCTGGCGGCCGAGGGCAAGCTCGACGAGGCGATCGCCCTAGCCGGCGAGGCCGCGGGCCTCGACCCAAAGAACGCCGAGGCCAAGAGCCTGGCGCAGAAGTGGGGCGGCGAGAAGCAGACCGTCATGCAGCAGCTCGACAAGACGAAGAAGCTCATCACGGAAAACCGGTTTGACGAGGCGGAAAAGGAGTTCGCGCCGGCCCAGAGGCTCCACCCCAGGTACCTGCCCGTCGTCGAGACGGAGAAGCTGCTTCGGACCAAGAGGGACGAGTACAAGAAGAACGTCACCGGCAAGCTTGCCGGAGCGAAGGACAAGGCCCGCAAGGGCGACTACGACGGGGCGATCAAGGACGCCGAGGAGGCGGCCAAACTCGACCCGGCGAACAAGGAAGCGGCCGCAACGGCGCAGAAGCTCCGGCAGGAGAAGGAGACGAGCCACCGGCAGATCGACAAGGCGAAGAAGCTGATGGACGAGAACAAGTTCGCCGACGCCCAGAAGGAGCTCATCGTCGCCTCGAACCTCAACGGCACCTACCCGCCGGTCCAGCAGGCGAACCAG